>Ga0209810_1000111_pt1 | contig 248584 bp, 234 predicted proteins | sample Coa_R1_7_FD_187159 | JGI IMG/M metagenome (GOLD analysis project Ga0209810, IMG submission 187159) | Surface soil microbial communities from Centralia Pennsylvania, which are recovering from an underground coalmine fire - Coalmine... | ecosystem: Environmental > Terrestrial > Soil >...
CCGGCAAGGAGAGGTGCGGAGGGGCTCGTTCCGTCAGCGGGAAACCAGCAGCCGCCATTGCCGGTGTATGTTGGTGTGCGCGCGGACGCCGCCGCCCTTTGCTCCGCCGGCCTCGATGCCGGAATTACGGTCTTGGCGCTTTTACGAGACGCCCCTGTTGAGGAGTCATCTCTGGCGGCCGCGTGCTAAGCCCAGGTTAGCGCAGCCGCTCAACTCCCGCCGAAGTTAGGGTGTTGCGGAACGCAGAGCGAACAGATATGGTCTGTTCACCGTTTGTGCGGTGCTCGAATCGAGCCATCGGCACGCGCCGGCCAGGCGGCGCTGCATGAGCGAGGCGGCGGCAGGGCGGGGCCAATGTTGACGAAGAAACAAAGCGAGCTTTTGCGGTTCATCCATGAGCGTCTGAAGGAGACCGGCGTCCCGCCTTCTTTCGACGAGATGAAGGATGCTTTGTTCCTGCGCTCAAAGTCCGGCATTCACCGGCTCATCGTCGCTCTTGAAGAGCGCGGCTTCATCCGCCGCTTGCCAAACCGGGCGCGGGCTCTCGAGGTCCTGCGCCTGCCAGAAGGCTCGGCTCCGCAAGAGACCCTCCGCGGCAGAGGATTTGCGCCGAACGTGATCGAGGGCAATCTTGGCCGCGTGCGTGCTTGGGCGCAGGGCGCAAGCGACGATGAAGGCGGGCGCGGCATCATTTCCGTTCCTGTGATGGGGCGGATCGCCGCGGGAACGCCGATTACGGCGCTCCAAAATCGCAGCCACACGATCAGCCTTTCTCAAGATATGCTGCCGCCGGGAGAATATTTTGCCCTTGAGGTGAGGGGCGACTCAATGATCGAGGCAGGTATCTTTGATGCCGATCTTGTGGTCATACGAAAACAAGACACGGCGGAGACCGGCGATATCGTTGTCGCGCTGATCGACGATGAAGAAGCGACGTTGAAGCGGCTTCGCAAACGGGGCGCCTCGATCGCTTTGGAGGCTGCAAATCCAGCCTATGAAACGCGTATCTTCGGGCCAGACCGCGTGCGCATCCAGGGCAAGCTCGTGAACCTGATGCGCAGATATTGAGTTCGCACCCCCGCAAACCGGGAGCGCCGCTCCTGAGGTGGCCGGGAATTTCCCGGAGCGAGGCGGCCCTCCGGCCCGGCGGCGGTTGCGCAGCAGCCCTTGCGGCAATTCGTTTGGCCCGCAGCGGCCCGCACGGGGTGCTGCAAGCGGCTTTGCAACTTTTGGGGTTTGAGTCAGTTTACAATCGTCAGCCTCGCCGTAACGGCCTGGGCTGCGATCCCTAAAGAAGATCCCTAAAGAACCGGAGGAGTCGTTATGTCCCGCAGATTGTTCATTGCCCTGCTGGGCCTCAGTCTTGCTTTGTTCCTGACGCCGCAGATCACGCTGGCGCAGGAGAATCATGTCGCCGAGGCCGTCAAGCATACCAAAGAAGCCATTGAGCACGGCAAGATGGGCCATGCCGATGTCCTCACCACCCACGCCGAGGCCGCGCTGACCCATGCCGAGGCCGCCGAAAAGCAAAAGGCCAACCCCCATGTTGAGCAAGGCATAACCCATCTCAAGCAAGCGATCAGCGAAGGTAAGAAAGGCGACGCCAAGGCAGCCACAACTCATGCGGAGGCGGCCCTGCAGCATCTCGAAATGGCTGAGAAATAGCTAAACACCGAAACGATCATTTATTCCGGTGCGGTCTCATGAGACCGCACCCATCCTGCGGCTCGCAGCAAGTTCGCGGGAGCCGCGGCGCGTCTACCGCAGAACCACCACCTTCGTCCCGATCTTTACCCGGTCATAAAGATCGATGACATCCTTGTTCGTCATCCGGATGCACCCAGAGGAGACGGCCGCGCCGATGGTGTCGGGCTCATTCGAGCCGTGAATGCGGTACATGCTCGAGCCAAGATAGATCGCCCGCGCGCCCAGCGGGTTCTCCATCCCGCCCGCCATATGGCGCGGCAGATCGGGCCTGCGCTTGAGCATGTCGGGAGGCGGTGTCCAGTCCGGCCATTCGCGTTTCAGGCTGACTTTCTTAACGCCGGACCAGGTGAAGCCTTCCCGGCCGACGCCGATGCCATATTGGATCGCCTGGCGGCCTGCCAAAACATAATAAAGGCGCCGCTCGCTCGTCGAAATAACGACCGTGCCCGGCGCGTAGCCGCGCTGCCAGGGCACGACTTGGCGCGGAATAGCTTGCATCCTGAATAGGTTCAGAAAATCGGCAATCGGCCCCCGGCCCAGCGTGTTTAAATTGGCCAGCCGCAGTCCTTTCAGCGGATTTTCGAGAGCGTCAGCGGGTGCTGTGCCCGTAAGCGTCAGAATGAGAGCGGTGCCGGCAAAGAGGCGGGTCATTCGCTTTGGCCCTTTTCAGCGCTGATGATACAGGCGCCATACGGTTTAGTTTTAGGGCCAAAATTGGGCGGCGGAGCGCCGCGGGCGGTATAAAGATTCCCGCAGCTCCCCTCTGATTTGAGGCCGGATTTCCCCTAACGGGGGGCTCCGGATGGGCTGATCCTGGCAAGGACGCGCTCCCTTAAGCTCTCGCAGCGCCGGCCGGCGAAGGGAAACAGTTCCAAGCCGCACCCTCCAAGCTTCTCCTCGATCGCCTTGCCCAGCAGCGCGCGGGAGCGGTGCATTCTCGTCCTGACGGTGGCCTCGGGAATTCCAAGCTGCAGGGCGATCTCCTCAACGCTCATTTCCTCGATCGCGCGCAAGACAAACACCGACCTGAAGGCGGGCGGAAGCGTATTGATCGCCTCTTCGAGCATGCGGCGTAGTTGTGTTCGCGACAGGTCACTCTCGGGATCGGTCAACGACGATGGCGGCGTCATCACCCTCGTTCCGTCATGATTATCGATTTCGCTTATTTCTAAAATAGTCCGCGCGCGGCGCTTGCGGCCGAGCGCCTCGTTCAAAGTAATGCGCACGAGCCAAGTGGCAAGCCGGGATTCGCCGCGAAAGTCGCGGAAATGGGTATAAGCGCGCACCCAAGCTTCCTGGACGATGTCCTCGGCCTCGGCCTCGTCGCCGGCGACACTTCTCGCTGCGCGGTAAAGCGTCCGGTTATAGCGCTGCATGAGCGCCGAGAAGGCGGCATGATCTTGCGCCAAAATGCGCGCGAGGAGATCCCTATCCGAGAGAGTGTCCAAAGGCGTTTGGCTGGGCTCGTTCATGCGGCGTGCGGAAGCGGCTCCGCCCGCCTCACCAGATCCCCGCACCTCGTCCACCTCTACTGTGCGCGCCTCGTCCATCACGCCCAATCCTTTGCCGGTTTGCGAATTTTGCCGGGAACGTTTTCCCGCCGCCCGCATCTAATGCCCGCCAAGCCCGCAGCAGCGGGATGACAGCATTGAGCAGGTGCATATCATGTTTCGACTGGGGAGTTCACTTTTTCTCGCCTTCGTGTGGCTTGCGGAGTCCGCGATGGCGCAGAGCGCGGCCAAACCGCCCGATGCGCCCGTGACCCATCTGATAACCCTTAGGGCCGGCACACTGCCCTCGGGCCAGATGGCCTATGAGATGGTCAGCCACAAAATAAGAGGGCCCGATGGGCAAGAGAGCGACCTTACATCCCGCTATGCCGCAGGCCCAACGATTCCGGGCCCAACCCTCGTCCTGAAGGAGGGCGACACCGCCGAGGTGACGCTTGAGCATGGCATCGCCAATTCGGCGCAGCCAGTCAGCATCCATGTCCACGGAGTGCATTACAAGATCGACAGCGACGGCACGATGAAAGTGCTGAACGGCGTTGCGGATGAAGCGGCCTTCCCCGGCAAGCCCTATACCTACAAATGGAACGCGGCGCCCGGCACCGCGGGCACCTGGATGTATCATGATCACGCCTTCGGCAGCCCGATGGTGGGCGCCGAGGACAAGGGCCTCTTTGGCACCCTTATCGTCAATCCGGCGAGCGGTAAAATTCCAGCCCTCATCGACGGCAAGGTGACCGAGGTCGACCTCGGCGACGTCAAGCGCGAGTTCATCCTTTGGATGCACGAGACGACGTTCTGGGGCCAGGAGCTCAATCATATCATCAAGGGCGGCAAAGAGATCCCGCTTTGGACCAATCCGACGCTCGGAGCGCGGCAGGGCGAGCTCGTCCGCTTTCATGTGATCGGGATCGGCACCGCGATTCACACCTTCCACCTTCACGGCCACCGCTGGATCGAGCCGGGAATAACGAGCGCGGCCGGCACTTCTGACACTGTCAACATCGGCCCGATCAGCCGCACCTCGTTCATTGTCAAAGCCGGAGAAGGCGTCGGCCCGGGGGATTGGCACTATCACTGTCACGTCGTCCAGCACATGCAGTCCGGCATGATGGGCGATTTCCGGGTGATTGAGTAAACTGGAGAAAAGAAAGAATGAAAACGAATCATGAGTCATTGTGGGCGCTGGCGGCCGCCGCGCTTATCCTTCCTTCCTCCTCAGCGCTTGCCGCGGATAAGGATGCCTCTTCTGAAGAGGTCATCATCAGCCGCGCCGGAGTCCTTCCATCGGCCATCCTTGAGATGACGGATGAACCGGGCAAATGGTTCAAAGATCCGAAGAGCGGCAACTCATTTGTGGTGGTAAAGCCCGGCGAGGCCGTGCTCATCAAGATGACCGAAACCAACACGGATCACACAATCACGAGTCTCGCCTGGCAGCCGGGAGCTTCGAAATTTCCGGTGGATCAGGAAAAGCCGTCGAACTCGAGCGTGACCCAAACCTTCGATAAACCAGGCCTTTACGTCTTCACTTGCAAGGTGCACCCCTATATGCTCGGGGCGGTGATCGTCGACGATCCGCAGACCCGAGGGCTCGATCTTGGCGCGGAGCTCCAGCTCGTAACCGGCGCGAAGGTCCCGTCAACAAGCGATTTTGCCAAAAAGCTGCTGCGCACCTTCTTCGTCACCACGACGCCTGCGCTGTGGCGCGATTACCGCAAGCCAAACTGGGAAGTTAAGCTGCCTGAAGTGGAGGCTAATCTCGGCGGCAAGGTCATCAAGCTCAGTGATCTGAATTTCTCCGCGCCGAATGCACTTTTGCAGCCGCAAACTCCTGGCGTTGGCGAGGTGTGGGTCGATACGCAATTTGAAGGCGTGAGCGGCAAAAATAAATACGGAACGGCGACGCAAATTGATGCCTCCAACTGGACGATCAAGCAGAAGGTGAAGGGCGTCGATACCAATATGAATAATCCCCACAATATGTGGACCGACACCGCCTACCGCTACATCTACCAGACCGAATGGTTCGATAAGCGTCTAACGACCTTCGATCGCGCAAGCGGTAAAGTTTATAACACGCAAACCGTCGGCCAAAATCCCTCGCACGCCATGTCCAATCCTTTGAATGGCATGCTTTATGTCGCCCTCAACGGCGAGGACCGCGTGCTTAAGCTCACTCCCGGCGAATATCCGAATGCGGTGGGCAGCATTAACACCGGGCCTCACTCGGGGCCGCACGGCCACCACATCACCGACGATGGCAAGTACATGATCACCCCGAATGCCCTTGCTTCGAGTGTGTCGGTCGTGGATCTCGGCTCCGAGCAAATGACCGAAATCCCAACGGGAGGCGTCATTCCCATCGCGGCCTGGAGCGGCATGGGCCACAAGGCCTATATCGCCAATCTCCTTGGCACGCCGCCCGCGATGCTCTCCTCGCTGACGCTTATCGACATCGAGGGCAAGAAAAAGATCAAGGACATCAATATCGCCGAGGATTATGACCCCATCAGCGGCACGCATAAGGGCGAGGCTTATGGACTGGGACCCATCCAAACTCCGGTCAGCCCCGATGGCAAATATGTCGTCACGGCGAATTTCCTGAGCACGACCATCACCATCCTCGACACGAAGACGAATAAGGTCGTCAAAAGCCTGCCTTGCGAACCAGGCTGCCATGGCGTCAATTTCGGGCACAAGAAGGGCGGCGGCTACTACGCCTATGTGGCGAGCAAATTCGCCAACGATCTTCTCGTTGTCGACATGGACAAGCTCGACATCGCCGGCCGCATTCTTCTCGTCGACCCGAAAGATAGCCAGATCACGGCGAACTTTGGCATGGGCGGCCAGGGCGTGCTGCCCCTTCCGCTCGCGGACCCGGGCATGCTCGCCCCGACCCTGAAGCTCGCAGGCACTGGCAAGCTCACGCCGGAGGTCGAAGCCTGGCTCCAGCTCCTCACAAAGGAGCAGCGCATCGGCAGCTGACCGCTCCCAGGCTCGCTTTGGCGGCAACTCCAGCAGAGCCCCGCGAGGGGCCCTGCTTTTGGTGGAACGAGCTTCGCTCGCGTCCTTGACAGGGCCAGGCCGGGCTCGCCGATATCGGCAGCCGCGAGATGAATAGCGGACCCGGCAAGTGTCCGGCGCAATCCAGACTTTTGCACGTTAGGCGCAGTGAACCTGACCCCACCGGTAAGCCGGAGTAGGCGGCCGCCAATCTCTTATCGAGGCGCAGCGCGTTGCTGTAATCCGCGATGGCCGCGTCGAGATCATTATTGCCCCCGCAGGCCTCGCCCCCGGCCGTAGAATGCGCCGGCAGATTTTGGCTCCACACCCGATGGCCGCTGTATAATCTGCAATCGCACGGTTGATATCGCCTCTTGCAAGATAGATTGATGACCGGTCAAGGAGGGCGGTAGGAGACTTTGGATTGAGCCGCAGCGCCCGCTCGAAATCTGCTACTGCCCGGTCGAGATCGCCCCTGGCGCGGTAAGCCCCCGCCCGGTTAAGGTGGGCCGCAATCTGATTGCGCTTAGTCTCGCGGCTCCCGCGCGCAACGATTTCGGAACAGGCGGCAATTCGCAAATCGGGGATCGCCCGTGCGGCATTCCGCCAAGCGGCCGCTCTGAGCAAAGGCCCGGGGGCCGAGCAGCATGTAACCGAGGACTATGCACAGCGCCCCATTTTTTTGGTGGCAGAGAGCAATCTGGAGACCACCCCCATTAAAACTCCAAAGACGCCATTTGCCGCTCCGGCGGTGAACCCTTTTTGCATCAGCGTAGCGTCAACCGCAGGATTGGCAGAATCGAGCGGGGTGCCAGCGGGCCCCTAAACGAAATGTGCGCAGCCGCCGCATTGAGGAGCACTTCGAAATACGGCGGCAGCGTACGAATCGCGCCTTGCATTTGGGCCTATTCGGCCGCCTTGGCGGCAACCTCGCCCAAGGTAAAAATCCCCTCGCCCGCAGGCCGCATCTCAATATGACGCCTGTGGAACTGCAGGACGCTTGCGCGGTGCCCGATCGAGACAATCGTCGTGCGGGGAAGCTTACCCGCAAGCATCTCGTAGATTTCGGCCTCGAGCTCCTCGTCCATCGCCGAGGTGGCCTCATCAAGAAAGAGCCAATCCGGTTTGGCAAGGACGGCGCGGGCAATCGCAAGCCGCTGCTGCTCGCCGCCTGACAAGCGCTGCTGCCAATTATTTTCGACATCAAGCTCGCCAATGAAATCGGCAAGTCTTGCCGCCCGCAGCGCCTCGCGAATTTCGTTATCGCCGTAACGGTCAAGGCCTGCGGGGTAGGTTACAGCCGCGCGCAGCGTTCCAATCGGAATGTAAGGTTTTTGCGGCAAAAGCAGAATTTTGGCGCCCGGGGGCACGGTGATTGCGCCATCGGCGAAGGGCCAGATGCCCGAGATCACCCGGAAAAATGTTGATTTTCCCGAGCCTGAAGGCCCGGTGACAGCCACGGGCTCATGAGCGTTGAGCCGCAAAGTTGCGCCTTCGATGATTTCGCGCCCGTCCGGCAGCCGCACATTGAGCTGGTCGACATCGATATGCTTGCGGACGGACGGCGTGTCAACGCCCAGTTTCGGCACAAATCCCGGTGTTTTCGCGGCCTCGATGCCCGCTTCGAAAGTAATCAACCGGTCGAGAACAGCCTTGTAATCGGCGAGGAAGACATAGTAGTTCACAAAAAATGTCAAAGCCTCCGTTACCGAGTTAAAGGCCCTCGCCGTCTGGGTCATGACGCCGAGAGTGATCTTGCCCGCAAAGAAGAATGGCGCTGCCACGATAAAGGGAATGATCGGGCTGAGCTGGCCGTAGAACGCGGTGAACGCGGTGAGATTCTTACGGCAAGAGATGATCTGAAAATAGTTCTTAATGATCGCACCGAAGCGCTCCTTGAGTGTGCGTTTCTCCGTACTCTCGCCACTAAGCAGCGCAACTTGCTCGGCGTATTCCCGCAGCCTTGCAAGCGAGAAGCGGAAATCTGCCTCGTAATGCTGGCGCTCAAAAGACAGCCGCACGAGAGGCCGGCCAATGAGATGGGTCACGATGGTGCCGACCGTCGCGTAGATTAGTGCGACCCAGAACAAGAACCCTGGAAGCGCGATCGTTGTGTAGGGCAGGGTGAAATTTGCTGAAAGATCCCAAAGAAGGATCGCGAAGGTAACGAGCGAGCTTAAATTCGAAATGAGCAGAATCGAGTAGGAGTAAATGCCGTAGCCGACCTCGCCGCCGTCGATGAAGCGATTGATATCTTCAGATATGCGCTGATCCGGGTTGTCGGTGCCGGTGGCCGTGATCGACATGCGATAATGCGTGTGGGCATCAAGCCATCGGCTGACATAATCCGATGTCAGCCAGCGGCGCCAGCGTATGATGAGGGTTGACCGCACCACATATTCGATGACCGCCGAGGTGATAAACAAGAACGCCCACGGCATGAACACGGTGAAAAGCTGAGTCCAGAACGTTGCTTCGTCCTTGTTCTGTATGGCGTTGAACCAATCGCGATTGAAGAAGGAAAGCCGCAGGGTCATGCCGACCTGCGCCTGATTAAAAATCACAAGCAAGGCGATCATTAAAATGGCAAGCCAGCGCTCCGGGACCCGGAGGGCAGGAAAAGGCCAAACCTTCGCTGCGGTCGTCTCTTTATTGTTGAAGTAGCGGTCGGCTATCTCCGTCATGGATTGGACGACCGGGACAAAAGAGATAGCATAGACGAGAATGGCGAAGATCGCGACGGTGAGGGGCAAGCTCTCGGGCAGCGCATAATCATGCAGGGAAGGCGGCCAAAATCCTGTCTCCGCGGCGAGGAAGAGGCTGCCGAAGATGACAGTTTCCGCTGCAAAAATTGCCGCGAAGATCTGCAAGAATGTCGAGATCATACCCGACTTGTAGGTTGTGAATGCGCACAGAAAGCCTGCGCCAGCAAGGACGAGAACGATCGTATTCCCCGTCTCAATGCTGATGATCGCCGAGGCCGCCGCAAATAGGCCAACGAAAATGGCAAGGAGAGGCATGGAGTCACCATTGCTTCCGCTTAAGGCCAATGGACTGGCCGCAGGCGGGGATGCGCAGCGTTCTTGTGCCTGCGCCGTTGAGCTAAAATTGAGGCAGAGATTTCCGCCTATTCTTTGGCGCGTGTTCTAACCGGAACGTGTGATTGGGCCAAGCGTCAGCGTGGCAGAGCTGGGCCGTGCTCCTCCGCCGCCTCGCCGTTGATGGCCGCGCAGAGCACCGGTGAAGGCTTAAAGGTCACAACTTTGCGCCGCGCGATCGGCACCTCGATGCCCGTGCGCGGATTGCGGCCCACGCGCTCGCTTTTTTCGCGTACAGTAAAGAGGCCGAAGGAGCGCAGCTTGACTGGCTCGCCTCGGATCAGTGCGGCTGCAACCTCCTCAAGCGCCATTTCAAATATCTCTTTGGCCTGGGCGCGCGAGAGTCCCGGGCAAGAGTCATAGACGGCATTTAAGAGATCGGCCCTTGTCACAGTGTTCCGGCCGAGACCCTCCGGCGCAGGCCCGGACTTTTGTCGCACCCTGGTCCGCTCCCCCGATTGAACTGCCGCGGGCCGCAAATCTAAAGCATTTTGCTCACCAGGGGAAACGCCGGCCGCAGCGTTCATCGAAAACCTTTCGCGGGTGCCAGCAGGCGCGCGCATGCGCAGCGTGAACTGTCCGGAATCAACTGCCGGAAAGATCGCCCGCCCGAGGCTGCCTCCGGCAAGGAATAAAGTTAGCCCAGCGGCAGCAAGATAGGCGGGAACGGCGATCCAGCGCCGCCGCACGATGCGTGGCAGGAATTCACGATCCCGGTCTCGAAGATTGTCGAATCGAGAGGGATCAGCAGCATTAGTGTGATGCTCCGCCTGCAGGACCCAGATTGCCAGGGCCGGGACGAGGGTGGACGAGAGCAGATAGGAAGCAACCATCGCAAAGCCCACCGCCAGTGCCAGCGGGACGAACAGATTGTGACGCTTGACGAAGGGTGACTGGTCGAACTCGTAGCTGGCCTTCGCGCCCTCCGGCAGCACGGCCTGAAATTTTGGGACATTTTCCTTGGCGCATCGCGGGGCATCCGTTCAATTGCGAGAAAGCCCGCGAGCACCGAACTAATGACCAGTACGAGTATTGTGATGGGCCGCCGGAGGGCGAAGGAAACCAAATTCATCCGGTCCCTTTCAAAAACCCTATGGTACAAGCGTGGCGGCCCCAGGGCTCGGCACTCGATGGATCCAGATTTGGGCCTCGCCAGTTGCGCCGCTCGACCAGCCGCACGGGCAGCGGCCTGTCAAATTGCAGGCCGCGAATCCCTCTGTCGAAAAGCCATCTGTAAGCAGGTAAGTCGATTATCTCGGCTTCGAGCACGTGGAGCACCTCTCTATCAGCCACGTTGCTTGCGAAAAAATTCATAGAGGTTGTCGAAGATCGCGGCGCCCTTGGCGATCCGTTCGAGATCATCTTTATGGGCTATAACGAGCCCGGCGATTAGCGTCTTGACGCCGCCCACCTCTTCGCGGCCGAACTTGGCGTCTTTGAGGTCTATGTCGTGAACGATCTCGGCAATCGCTGTGAGAGCCTTGTCCTCAAGGCTAGCGGCTGCCAGCAAGACCTCGAAGGTGCAGCGATCGCCGATATGGGTGAACTCCGCATCGAACATATCGAAACGGAGTTCGTTTGCTTCGGGCTCATAGCCTCTGCCTGTGACGAACTTGAATTGAGCTGCTGGATCGATGAATTTTCGAATGAGCCAGGCGGAAGCGATGCGATCAACGTGTACACCACGGCGGGTGACCCAGATCCGCCCGCTTAGATCACGGAGCGAGCGGTGACCGTGCTCGCTCGATACCGGCTGGGCTGCGCTGTCTACTTCCCTGAGATCTTTCTCCAAACCGGCAAGCAGTCCATCGAGGGATTCGCGGCCGTTGGCGCCGAAGAAATCGATTGCGAGGATTTGGCCGGCCCGGGTCTTCAGTTTTGCAAGTTGGGCCTTGGCATCCGCCTTCGCAGAAGGCGCCGGATCCTCCCGCAGCGCATCGGCCAACGCCCGGGCGCCCTTAGCTAACAGATCATAGTCGTCTTCCCGCGCCGCATTGAACAGGGCGCGGACCTCATGATCAGAAAGACCATCGATCATGCGAGCCTCGCAGATCATGGCCTCGCCGCCGCCCTCACAAATCTCTTTCAGCACCCACTCGAAGTCCTCTTGGGCTTGGTCGTTTGCGGGCAGCGCGTAGACGGCGTTCTTGACCGCCACGGCGCCAAGCGCCTGCAGCCGCCGCCAGATCTTTACACGCAAGTAAGCGGGCTTGGCTGGGATCTGATGGATCAGCAACAGCCAGCGATCCCGCGAGCTAGCGGCGGCATTGGTCTCATGAGCAGCGCTCACGTTGCAGCCATATCATCAAGAGGGTGAGGTTTGAAACACTTGCATCACCACGTCGGTTGCGTATTATCTATGCCATGCGCGGCTTCGACGCAACGGATTGCCCGCTAGACGCCCGCCAACCCGTAGAGGAGCGGCCAGATCACCTAGAGATCGTAGATCTCGACCACCACAAGAGTTGAAGGGAGATGACGATGTCTTCCGTCGTCCGGCGCGTGAGCCTCGCGCTCGCCATGATGCTCTCCACCGCGGCCCTCGCGGTCGAAAGCGATTGGGGTCAGGTTGCCGAAGCCCTCGGCAAAACTGGATCGGAGATGCCGGGCGGCGTTTACCGCGTGGGCTTACCACGCAGCGACCTCAAGGTTACGCTTGACGGCGTTGAGATCAAACCGGCGCTTGCCCTCGGATCATGGCTCGCATTCCAAAAGACCGGTGATCAAGCGATGGTTATGGGTGACCTCGTGTTAACTGCTGACGAGGTTAGCCCCGTGATGAATAAGCTCGTGGAGGGGGGCGTCGACATTACCGGTCTTCACAACCACCTGCTGCGCTCCTCTCCGGCAACTTTTTATATGCATGTCCGCGGCCACGGCGATCCCGTGAAGCTTGCCACGGCCCTGCACGCTGCTCTCGCTGAAACCAAGACACCGTTTCAAGCCGCGGCACCAGGAGCTGCCCATCCTTCCGCTGCCCAGATCGACCTCGATGCCGCGGCAATTGAGAAGACGCTTGGCGCCAAGGGCGCGATCAGTGGCGCCGTCCTTCAATTCAGCATTCCTCGCGCAGACGCAATCACCGAGGAAGGGATCGCAATCCCAGCCTCGATGGGAACGGCGATTGCCATCAACTTCCAGCCGACAGGCAGCGGAAAAGCCGCAGTCACAGGCGATTTCGTGCTGACTGCAAAGGAAGTCAATCCGGTGCTCAAGGAACTCTTGAGCCACGGCATCGAGATGACAGCATTGCATAGCCACATGCTCGGCGATCAGCCCCGGCTCTTTTTCATGCACTTCTGGGCGAATAATGATGCGCAAGAGCTGGCGGCAGGTCTGCGCGCCGCCCTCGATAAGGTCGATGTCAAGAGGAGCTAAGAAAAAGTGGCGGCGGCCCGCGTGAGGAGGCGCTTGAAGCGGCTTCAGCGGCAATGGTGGTGTTGCTGAAGAGCGCAGGAGGAGAACGAGGAAGCCTCCATCCAAATGAACGGCCCGCCTTGGCGCATCGTGCAGCGCGTCCTTACCGTGACTAGAATCCTGGAAGATGTGTTCGGCCTGGCGCTGTGCTTGCTGGATGTATAGCGGCGGGCATAGGGGGGCCGGTACGGTTGGGTCTTCGATGGCCGTGGTTTGCCGGATGCGCAGCGCATATTTCAAGGAGTGATTCGACCGCCATGGCCCCAAGCTAACCGAGTTCGATAGCTGCGCAAGGCGCCGGGCTCACGCTTGCCTCCAATCCCGCACATTTCCTAAGAACAAAAAACGAATCTTGATCTCTCCTTTGCCTCCCCCTAACCCTCCTCATGGCCAAGCACATACCGCCCCCGCCGGAAAGAGGCGCCGAAGAAGTAAAACTCCGCGATGCGCTCGAGGAGCGCTATCTCGCCTATGCGCTCTCGACCATCATGGGGCGCGCCCTGCCCGACGCCCGCGATGGGCTCAAACCCGTCCACCGGCGCATCCTCTACGGCATGCATGTGCTGCGGCTTGACCCGGGCGCGGCGTTTAAGAAATGCGCCAAGATCGTCGGCGATGTGATGGGCTCGTTCCATCCGCATGGCGATCAGGCAATTTACGACGCGCTCGTGCGGCTCGCGCAGGATTTTTCCTCGCGCTATCCCTTGATCGAAGGCCAAGGCAACTTCGGCAATATCGACGGCGATAGCGCCGCCGCTTACCGCTACACCGAAGCGCGGATGACCGATGTCGCGCGTCTCCTCCTCGAAGGCATCGACGAGGATGCGGTCGATCTCCGCGACAATTATTCGGGCGATCTCAAAGAGCCCGTCGTCCTTCCCGCGGCGTTTCCGAACCTTCTCGCCAATGGCGCGCAGGGCATTGCCGTCGGCATGGCGACCTCGATCCCGCCGCATAATCTCGCCGAGCTGTGCGACGCGGCGCTGCATCTCATTAACCACAGAAACGCCACAACGGCGCAATTGCTGAAATTCGCGCTGGGCCCCGACTTTCCGACGGGCGGCATCATCATCGAGCCAAAAGAAGCGATCCACGAGGCTTATGAGACCGGCCGCGGCTCATTCCGCGTGCGCGCGCGCTGGAAAAAAGAAGACGGAAGCCGCGGCGCTTGGGTAGCTGCCGTCACCGAGATTCCCTATCTCGTGCAAAAGTCGAAGCTTATCGAGCGCATCGCCGAACTTTTGAACGAGAAGAAGCTCCCCGCGGTTGGCGAGGTGCGCGATGAATCGGCCGAAGACATCCGTATCGTCATCGAGCCGCGCTCGCGCAATATCGACCCCGAGATCATGATGGAGCAGCTCTTTAAGCTCACCGAGCTTGAGAGCCGGTTCCCGCTGAACATGAATATGCTCGCGGGCGGCGCCGTGCCGCGCATCGTCTCCTTTAAGGAGGCGCTGCAACAATGGCTCGATCACCGGCGCGAGGTGCTCTTGCGCCGCTCGCGCCACCGCCATGCCGCGATCGTCCGCCGGCTCGAACTCTTGGCCGGCATGCTCGTTGTATTTCTAAATCTGGACGAGGTGATCCGGATCATCCGCGAAGGAGACGATGCTAAGCTAGAGTTGCAGACGCGGTTTGCGCTCACCGAGATGCAGGCCAGTTACATTCTCGATACGCGATTGCGCAGTCTGCGCCGGCTTGAAGAAATGGAGCTGCGGCGCGAGAACAATGAACTTGCCCGCGAGAAGCAAGAAATCGAGGCATTGCTTGGCGACGAGGCCAAGCAATGGAAGACGATCGCCGGGCAAATTCGCGAGCTCAAGAAAAGATATGGTGCTGATACAAGAATCGGAAAGCGCCGCACGACTTTTGCCGAACCTCCTGAGATCTCCGGCACCGATGTCTTCGAGACAGGGGTCGAGCGCGAGCCGGTTACGATTGTCATCTCTGAGAAAGGCTGGATAAGGGCGCTCAAAGGCCAAGTGACGGATCTCTCCGGATTGCAATTCAAGGGCGATGACCGGCTCGCCGTTTCGTTCTTCGCCGAGACTATCTCGAAAATTCTTGTGCTTGCAAGCGATGGCCGGATCTTTACGCTGGATGCCGCAAAGCTCCCCGGCGGGCGAGGTCAGGGCGAGCCGATCCGGCTCATGGCTGATATTGCCGAGGGCGAGACGATCGCCGCCGTGTTTCCCTATGTGCCACAAAGCAACATGCTTGTTGCCTCAAGCGATGGGCGCGGCTTCATCGCAAACCAGGACGAGATGGTTGGCGGAACACGCAAGGGCAAGCTTCTTCTCAATGCCGAGCCGCCCGCAAAAGCTGCGCTCGCCGCCCCGGTTGATGGCGATCACGTGGCGGTGATCGGCGAGAACCGGAAGCTTCTGATCTTTCCGCTCGTGCAACTGCCTGAGATGGCGCGCGGCAAGGGCGTGCGGCTGCAGCGGTATAAGGATGGCGGCCTGAGCGATGCGAAGGTGTTTTATCTGAAAGCGGGCCTTACCTGGAAAGACTCGGCAGGCCGGACATTCACCGTTGCGGCGCGCGAGCTGCGCGATTGGATCGGCAACCGCGCCGAGGCCGGACGCCTGCCACCAAAGGGATTCCCCAAAAGCAACCGGTTTGAATGAGATTGGGCTTCAACTTGCGAATTGCAGAGCCAGAAAACTCGGCAAGAATCGCATCTGCTCAAATCTAAAGTAATGATCTGCTCGCTGCGCCAGCGCTGGAAAGGTCTGGCGCCAAGAATATCTAATACGAGCTGCCGTAAATCTTGACCTATTGGGGCCAGCCGTCATTGCGAACGAAGTGAAGCAACCAGGACTTGCAGGCGCGATCTGGATTGCTTCGCCGCTTCGCTCCTCGCAAGGACGAGTCGGTCTTTAGGGCAGCTGATATAACTTCGGCAATCGCTTCGCTGCGAGGATCACATGACTAAAGCAAGAAAAGCCCGCGCCGTGGGTCTAAACCACGTTGCGCTCGAAGTGGGCGATATCGAGGAAGCGCTGTCGTTTTACGCGCGGATACTCGACTTCCAGCTCCGCGGTAAAAACGAGGAGATGGCCTTTATCGACCTGGGTGACCAGTTCCTCGCCCTGCAAAAGGGACGCCGCCAGCCCCCAGATGGCAGCCGTCACTTCGGGCTCGTGGTCGATGACAAAGATGCAGTCCGCCGAGCGCTGGCCGACGCGGGCGTTGAAGTACTGCCTGGGCCGTTCCTCGATTTCCTCGACCCCTGGGGCAACCGCGTCGAGATCGTCGGCTACGACAATATACAGTTCTCTAAGGCGCCGAACGTATTGCGCGGCATGGGATTGATCCACCTTTCCAAGAATGCACAGGCAATCAACGAGCTAACCGAAAAGGGGATGGCGCCGGGGTGAGGCTCGCGAGCAACCGGTGCCGCAGCCGGGCGATGCGAGCAACTACAGCAACAGTTTTGCGGCGGAGCCGAAACCGAATCTACCCCGCTCGCTCCCAGCCGTTTGGCCCAAGCCGCTCTTGCGGCAGGAAGCGGCCCTTATAGCTCATCTTCTGTGAGCCATCGATCCAATAGCCGAGATAGACGTGCGGCAGCCCCAAGCGGCGCGCGCGCTCGATATGATCGAGAATCATAAAGGTCCCGCAGGAGCGCCGCGCCTCGGATGGCGCATAGAAGGAATAGACCATCGACAGGCCATCGGCGAGGACATCGGTGAGGCAGACGGCGATGAGCGGGCGCCGCCCGCCGGGAGCGGCCTCGCTCTTGAGCCGGTATTCGATTATGCGCGTCTCGACGTGACTGTCCTCGACCATCATGGCATAATCGGCCGCAGTCATGTCGGCCATGCCGCCGTCCGCATGGCGCCTATCGAGATAGCGGCGAAAGAGCGCATATTGTTCCGAAGTCGCCTCCGCCCGCACCACATTGGCCGCGACGTCGCGATTCGCCTCGATCACGCGGCGCAGATTGCGCGAAAGCCGGAACTCGGCGGCTTTGATGCGCACCGACACACAAGCACGGCAATTTTCGCAAGCAGGCCGGTAGGCGATCGTCTGCGAGCGGCGGAAGCCCGATTGCGTGAGCTGATCGTTAAGCGCCGCCGCGCGCCGGCCGATCAGATGCGTGAAGACCTTCCGCTCCTGCCGGCCGGGCAAATAGGGGCACGGCGATGGCGCGGTGAGATAAAATTGCGGTGCGTCGCGCGGCTCTCGCGTCAAGTCAACGCCCCCTGCCTCCTCTAAAGCCCAACGCGCCCGCGCCGCCCGGACTCTAGCTTTATAAAACCCATTCCGCCGCGCCCATCAGACGAACCGCCGCGTGACAATGACCCCGGCAAGCATATCATGCAAACATCTTTTGTTCGCGCTCACGAGAGAAACAAGAAAGACCGGTGGAAACATGGTGCTCACATAAAAGAGCACGGCATGGGCTGCGGCATTCAAGAACGGCACTCTCGTCCCATCGGTAAGACGCATCTCGAGATCCATCGCCGCCATCCCTGGCGTTGCCATCCGGTAACCAGAGACGGTGAGGCCATTATAGAAGAAGGCCACGATGGGAAAAAGCGGCGGCAGAATGAAAAGCGATAGCCCGAACGTCAGCACCGCGAGCGCAACCCAGAGCAAGAACGACAGAATTAAAATGAGAATGAGATCAAAAAGGAGAGCCAGAATCCGCCGCGTGCGCACGCCCGCAAGCGCCTGTGCCGGGAGAACGGGAGCTGGGTGCAAGGCAGAAGGATACCTGCCGTAGCCGTTTTCGAATGTCATGTTGCGCCGCTCCATAACCTCAGCGGCGCCACGACGCGATAGGGCGCCGCACGGGATATGGTTTTTGGTGTCGAGCCGCGCAAGAGCTGGCGCAGCTTCGGACGCAAGCCGCCGGGGCGGCGGGGCGCGGCGCGTGAGCCGGCCCGCGCCCGCTCCTCTAAAGGATGCTGCGCAGGGCCAAATGGAGCGCCCGGGGGCTCAAGGGCTTCTCGAGCCACGGCATCGGCCTGAAGATCCGGTCAACCCCCGTTGTTCCTGCTGGATAGTGGGAGACGGCAAGAAGCGGAATCTCCCGCTCGCAGAGCTTGCGGGCAAACCCGGCGCAGCTCCTCTCGCCAGGCTTCACATCGATGATGGCCGCATCGGCGCGGCTCTTGGCGAGCCACTTACCGGCAGAGGCACAATCGGCAAAGGAAACTGGCGAGAAGCCGCCCGCGAGAAGCATGCCCTCGTGGAAAACCGACTCGGCCGCGTCAGGCTCAAGCAAAAGAACGACCGGCCGCGCCCTCTGGCGTCCCGCAGGCGGTTCGGCGGCTCTTCGCAACGCGCTCGCCGGAAGCCGGGCGATGCAGCACTCTCCGGACGCCGGCGGAACGCGCGGGCAGGGCGCCCTTTGGCCTCGACACCTGCGGCACCAGAGCTCCGCGGCGGCGAAGCGTTTGTGCTGCGCCCAGGTGCCGCCCGCGACCCACATCCAGGAAAGGGCCGGATGCTCGGCCTCAAAGCGCGCGTCCCAAGCGTCCCCGGCGCGCGACGTCTCATCCAGAAAAGTAAGCCGGTAATTCACGTCTTGCCCCTAAAGAATACAGCCGAGCGCCAAGTGAAGGCTCGCGGCCGTGCCAGGCTTCTCGAACCACGGCGCAGCCCGCAGGATAGGATCGATGCCCGGGCTGACCGCGGAAAGGTGCGAAACGGCAAGAAAGGGGATCTGCTTTTCGCAGAGGATTTTTCCGAGCCTGGCACAGGATGGGTCCGCCGGTCTTGCCTCGATGATTGCCGCATCGGGCCGGTGGGCCGAGAGCCACTTCACGGCCGCTTGATCATCGAAAAAGAACTCGGCGATCGAATAACCGGCAGTTCCCGCCAAGACTTCATCATTGAGAGCGCCAAAAGGCTCGCTATCCACGATGAGAACGCACGGCTTGGCCCGGCCGCCGGCTTTTGCATCCCTGATCAGGCTCTGCGCGGGGATGCGCACAGCGCAGCGGCCCTGGTTGCGCAGCTCCATCGCCGACCACCTCCCGGCCAGCGCCGAGACGCCGCCAGCAATCCACATCCAGCGCATAGCGTCGCGCTCGCAATGGAAGCGGGCTTGGCGGATTTCGCGGACGCGGCCTAAATCGTCGAGAAAGGAAAGCTGATACTCCACAGGCGCACCCCGGCCTATTGTGACTTTCTATTTACGGGTCCTTTTAGCCTATGCAGGAGTCCTTTGCATGTCAGTGACATTGGCCACAGACGCAAAGAAATTATTGCAGCAGAAGCCATAAAAATAACAATATTATTCAAATATCAAAACAGTTGCTCCGGATGCCTCGCATTCGAGTGCTCGCTTTTGCGCAGCGGGCAAATATGACAACTTTCGAACAATGTGAACATTGCTTCATACGGGCTCCGGCAGAGATCTTTGCTTTCGCGCGAACGCCCGCTTAGATTGCAAACCCGCCCCAAACGGGGGTATTCTTTTTCCATTTTTAAAAGGTATTTATCCAGTTCACATTCCAGCACTCTCTTTGGGAAAAATAGGCGTGGCCAAATGCGAACCGGAACTTGCCCGGAAAAATGCGATTTGGAACGTCATCGAAACAGTTAGCGGCGAGCGGCTCTACCCTTACCTTGAAAAACTCGATGCCAAGGCCGGGGACGTCCTTTGCGAGCCGGGAAGCACCATCGATTACGCCTATTTTCCTTTGGGCGCCATTCTCTCCATGGTGACGGTGCTCCGAAATGGCGCGTTCATCGAGACCGCCAATATTGGTGCCGAGGGGTCCTTCGCAATCTGCTTGGCCCTCTACGGCCTTGCCTCGCCCAAACGGTGCAGCGCCTATACGCGCTGCCTCGTCCAATCTCCGGGCGCGCTCCTGCGCGTCCACCTCGCCGTGCTGGCGCCGGAGTTCGCCAAGAGCGCGGAGCTGCGCGATGTCGCGGCTCGCCACGAAGCCATGCTTATGGCCCGGGTGCAACAATCGGCTGCGTGCCAAGCAGTGCACAGTGTGCAAGAACGAATCACCCGCTGGATTCTCGACATGCACGATAGGGTTGGCCGGGACGAGATTTCCTTCACCCATGAGTCCTTGTCTCAACTCCATGCTATGAACCGCAAGTCGGTAACCCTTGCTCTCGGAGCCCTCGAAAAAGCAGGGCTCATCACGGCCGGCCGGGGCAAGATAACGGTTTGCAACCGTATCGGGCTCGAAGCAGCAGCATGCGAGTGCTACGCCATAACAAAAGAGCTGCAGCGCTCATTCGAAGCGGGATCCTCATTGAGTCTGCGGCGCCCCGGCACTCATTCGAGCTGGCCGGCACGGGAGACCGCGTCAAAGCTGTCGCGGCAATAAGCTTGCCATCGGCAGATCGTCATGGCCGGGCCGACACGCCATCACAATGGGATGCTGGATGCGGGGCTCAAGGCCGGGGGCATGACGGCTCTCTAATTGCCAGAACGTCATGGCCGGGCTCGACCCGGCCATCGAGAAGACGATGTTGGATGCGCAGCCGCAAAATCCAGCCTTCTGTGGGCTGGCCCACAGACGTTCAGGGAAAAAGCGAATAACATGCCAGCTCTGCCTCGCCGATGTGAGGCTGCTGGCCGCGGCGCGGCAAGGCTTGGGCCGGCCGATGATTATCAAGCCCATTGAGTTCATCTCGGGAAACAAGCTCCTCAATGCCCTGGCCGCGAGCGCCCTCGAGAGACTCGATCCGCACATCGAGCGAATCGAGGCCGGCCTCGGCGCCGTCATCTGCGAGGCAGGCGGGATGCTCCATCACGCCTATTTCCCCGAGACGTCGGTGCTCTCCTTATTGACCGTGCCTAAGAACGGGGCCGCGATCGAGACGGCGAACATCGGCCGCGAGGGCCTCTTTGGCCTCGCCTTCGTCATGTACAAGCCGAGCCATGGCTGCTTTAACCGCTGCATCGTCCAGCTGCCGGGGAGCTTCATTCGCGTTCCGGCTTCGATTTTACGGCGGGAATACGAGAGCAATGCGCAGATCCGCGATCTGTTCGCGAGCTACACGGGGGCGCTGTTGGCGCAAATTCAGCAGACCGTCGCGTGCAATGCGGTCCATAACGTGCAGCAAAGGGTTTGCCGCTGGCTTTTGATCATGCACGACCGGGCGAGCGGCGATGAGCTCATGTACACGCACGAATTCTTAGCCGAGATGATCGGGGCAAACCGCAAGTCGGTCACGCTCGTCGCCCAGGCGCTGCAAAGGGCCGGTATGATCGAATATCATCGCGGAAAGATAAAAATCCTCGACCGCCGCCGCCTCGAGCAGGTCGCGTGCGAGTGCTATGTGGTAATTAAAAAGCGTTTCGAAGATCTCTTGACCGTCCCGCAAGAGCAGCAACAAGCCTCTGATCTCCTTTGACTTGCTCTGCTGCGCCGCGGGGCTGGCTGCAGTCGCGCTGCCAAACACAAGGAGATCATGACGGCCGCGCTTGATTTTACTGCGGGCCTGCCGCAAACCATTTGAGCCTTGAGCTCAGCTCCGCTTCGTTCACATGCGCCAGGCGCTTCATTCGCTGCACCTCCAAACCAACGGCAAGGGTCTCATCGAGATCACGGGCGAAATCGCCCGCTGGCTTTCCGGCCAGGGCGTCTCGGCGGGGCTTCTCACCGTCTTCTGCCGCCACACCTCGGCGTCGCTCCTCATTCAAGAGAATGCCGATCCCGACGTGCAATCGGATCTCGAAAGCTTCTTTGAAGCGATCGCGCCCGAAGACAGGAGGCGTTACATACACCAGGCCGAAGGCTTGGACGACATGCCCGCCCATATCAGGGCCGCCCTGTCGCCCACCCAGCTTTCTATTCCGGTTGCCTCCGGGCGGATGGTGCTTGGGACCTGGCAGGGCGTTTATCTCTTCGAGCACCGGAAGAGGCCGCACCGGCGCGAGGTCGTGCTGCACCTTCTCGGCGAATAGGCAGGCGCCCCCCGCGCCCACGACGCGGGCCTTCTTCTGCCCTTCTCCTGTTAGGCAGACGGAGCCTGCACGGACTGGCTGACCTGCGCCAGGGCCGCGCGCAGCGCCTCCTCCTTTGTGTGATCGAACGAGGTCCGCAGCACCACGCCGCCAACGCCCTTGAGATCGTCAAGCACCTTGTCCGTGGTCATTTTGCGGATGAGAAGAAAGAGGGCCGCGTTGCCGGGTTGAATGCTCTGCGCGACCTCTTTCATAAAGGTGTCATTGATGCCCACATCGGCGAGCCAGCCGCCGAGCGCGCCGGAGGCGGCACCCAGAGCCGCGCCGGCAACCGGCATCAGGAAAATCAATCCGATGAGCGTTCCCCATAAAGCGCCGGAGGCCGCGCCCGCTGCCGTGGTATTGATGAGCTGATTGAGCCTGATCGAACCGCCGGGCTCCTTGACGGCTATCGCTGCATCGCCGAGCTCGATCAAATATTCCTTTTGCAGCTGCAGGATCCTTTGGCGCACCTCCTCGGCCTTGGCCTCGGTCGGGAATGCAATAACGACTAAATCGCTCATAGCGTGGCTCTCTCCGTTTGTTTCGCAAAGGCTCTGCCGGCCGGGTTTGGCTGCCGTCCCTGCCAGGTCTCCCGGCCGACGGCTGACGGCCGATCATAGCACGGAGAGGAAGCGAATGCCGCCTCGGGTTTGCTGCTTCAAGCGGCCAAACCCCGGCCTTCATCCCGCGGATGGGGGGCGCGCCAGAGGCAGGCCTTTGATTAACTCAATTGATATGCATGGGCGAGCGAAGCCTGCGCCACGCATGATAGGGAAAGAGAGCAGGAGAGAAGCATGGCTGCGAACAAATTCATTTTGAAGGGCTCCGGCGTCGAAGTCACCTATGTGCTCGGCGCCAACACCATTCTTCCAGCGCTGCATTATAAGGCGGGGGCTTTTGAGAAGAACTTCCGCCCGAGCGAGATCCTCACCGAAGATACGGGTCTTGGGCAGATGGTTTCTCTCTCACTCGTGCGCAGCACCGATATGGGCGGAGAGCGGTTTGGCTTCTTTCTGCCTCTCATCAATGTCGCTCGCGGGGAGATCGCGCATTTCCACTCGATTGGGATGTACGAGACCTTCAGCGGGCCGGACTCGTTTCCCCGCCGGCCTTCGACGTGGCGGTGCATCGAGATGAACGGCAAGGCCGAGAGCGTAATCGTGCCGCTCGAAGAGGGTGCCGTCATCTAATCGGGGGCTATTTCGCCCATCTTCCGGCGGCCGAAGCTGCGCCCTCCGGCAATGCCGAACATGTGACTGGCCACGGGCGCCGGGAGCGGAACTCGGCGCACTTGGGCGGCATTTTCCGGTCCCGGGCGCAAGGCTTGCGGCCACCAGGGCCAGTGCCCGGGCCTGGTAAACACATAATGCTTCAGAACAGATGATTGCGAGCAACAAGCCTGATGAAGTTTTTTACCATCTGTACTGGAATCTCATAGGCCGGAGCCGGAAAAGCCGTTGATTTGCACAAAATTGATGTTTACATCCTATCCTGGGTTATGGTCTAGTTAGTCGCTTCCATCAGGGGAGGACAAAGCTACCGCGGCTTCCGCAATGGCGGAAGGCGGGAAAGGAGATGCGCACTCTAAAAGGCCGGGGTTGCGTGGCCTTGGCTCCGGCAAAGGGTTGATCGAGCGGGGCTCGCTTTTGCGGGAGAAGACAAAAATGCCGCCCTTTTCTTACGAACTTCATGAAATGACTCACCTCGCCATGGCGCCGGTGCGGGCGTTCTCCGACGTGGCGCGGACATGGTTCGAGAGCCCCATCAATCCCCTTTCCTATACGCCCGCCGGGCGCAATCTTGCCGCTTCGGCGACGCTCTTCGAGCGCTTGACGCGGCGCTTCGAGAAACCCGAGTTCGGCATCGCAACGGTCACGTCCGAAGGCAAGTTGGTCCCAGTCACGGAAAAGGCCGTGTGGGAGAAGCCCTTTTGCACGCTCCTCCACTTTGAGAAGCAGTTTGGCCAAGACTCGCACCCGAAGCAGCCCATGCTCCTCATCGTCGCGCCGATGTCCGGGCATTATGCAACGCTTTTGCGCGGTACGGTTGAGGCTTTCCTTCCCTATTACGACGTTTTTATCACGGACTGGGTGAACGCGCGGTCGATTCCTTTGGCAAACGGCCGGTTCGACCTCGACGACTATATTGATTACCTGATCCAGATGTTCGCCCTCCTGAGCAAGGGGCGCGACGGCAGGCCCCTGCATGCTCTCGGCGTTTGCCAGCCCGCGGTTCCGCTGATTGCTGCCGTCGCCCTGATGGAAGCGCAGGACAGCCCTCATGTCCCCGCCTCAATGACGCTCATGGGCGGCCCGATCGACACGAGGCGGAGCCCGACCAAGGTCAATCTGCTCGCCCAGGAGCGCGGCAGCGCCTGGTTCCGGCACCATTGCATCTGCCATGTTCCTTTCGGCTACCGCGGTGCGGGCCGGGAAGTCTATCCAGGGTTCCTGCAGCTCACTGGATTTATGGCCATGAATGTGGACCGTCATGTCGCTGCTCACTTGGAGTATTTCGAGCACCTCGTCAGCGGCGATGGCGATTCGGCCAGAAAACACCGGGAATTCTACGACGAATACCGGGCCGTCATGGACCTGCCTGCAGAGTTCTACCTCCAGACCGTCGATACTGTGTTCGTCAAGCACGCGCTGCCGAAGGGAGAGATGACCCACCGGGGCAAGCCGGTCGAGCTTGCCGCTATCCGCCGCGTCGGGCTCCTCACGGTGGAAGGCGAAAAGGACGATATCTCGGGAATTGGGCAGACTTCTGCGGCGGTCGAGCTTTGCACGAATATTCCGGATGGCATGAAAGCCCATTACCTGCAGCGGAAAGTTGGCCATTATGGTGTCTTCAATGGCTCCCGGTTCCGGGATGAGGTCGCCCCCCGGATCCGGGATTTCCACCAGTCAATCAGGCCTCAAAGCAGGCCCTTGAGGCTTGCCGGAACAGCCTAACAGCAGAAGTGCAGCGGCGATTCGAAGTCCCGCGTGAGCCTAGCGACTCAGCGCTGGGGCCGTTATTTTGCGGCTATGCCTGAGCCTCCAAAGATCCGGCCGCGCGCCAGCTCAACCTCTTATCTCGACGTCTCCCACGCCGGTGAGACTTACCGGATCAGCCTGCGCCGGACAGCCTCGGCGAGGCGCTTCACCCTCCGGGTACGCCCCGCAACCGAGGACGTGGTCCTGACCATCCCCTCACGGGGGAGCCTCAGCGAGGCAAAGTCGTTCGCCTTGCGTCACGCGGCCTGGATCGGGGCGAGGCTCCGCAGGCTCCCGCAGAAGATCCCCTTCGAGCCAGGGGCCATTATTCCTGTGCGCGGCATCCTGCACGTGATCGTCCATGCTCCGGCAAGGCGCGGCGGGCTCTGGATTGAACCGGCTGAGGAGCTTGCGGGGAAAACACCTCTCATTTGCGTTGCGGCGGACCTTCCATTCATCCCCCGCCGCGTTCGCGATTATCTGATCAGAGAGGCGAGAAGGGACATCGAGGCGGCCGTAGCGGCCCATGCCGGAAAGCTCGGCCTTGCGGCTCGAAAGATCACACTGCGGGATACGGTCAGCCGGTGGGGCTCCTGCTCATCCTCAGGCTCTCTTAACTTTTCTTGGCGGCTCATCATGGCACCGCCCTATGTTCTCGACTATCTGGCGGCGCATGAGACGGCACATCTGCTGCACCTCAATCATTCGAGCGCTTTCTGGGCCGCGGCCGCTCGATTGACACCGCATGTGGAGCGCGCCGAGGCCTGGCTCAAGGCACACGGGCCAGGCCTGCTGAGGTTTGGTCGCGGCGCTTAGGCTGCCGCTTCGTCTGGCCCGGGCTGGACGCCTGCTCCCGGCTTATCCGCCCGGCGGCTGCGGCGCGGGCTGCTCCATTTCGGCGAGCCGCTTACGGTAGAGAGCGGCAAAGTCGATCGGGTCGATATAAAGCGGTGGAAACCCGCCCCCGCGCACCGCCTCGGCGATGATCTGGCGCGCGAATGGAAAGAGTAAGCGCGGACATTCGATCATGACCACCGGATGGGTGTCCTGCGCAGGGATGCCGCGAAGCCGGAAAAGCCCGCCGTAGTCGAGCTCGAACTTGAACAACAGACCCTGGCCCTCGCCTGCCGAGCCTTCAAGGAGAAGGCTGACCTCGAAATCGGATTCGGCGACCTGGCGCGCATTGACATTGACCTGAATCGAGATGTTCGGGGGCTTCTCTTGCGGCCCGAGAGAGCGCGGCGCATTGGGGTTTTCGAACGAGAAATCCCGGACAAACTGCACCATTACATTGATCGAAGGCGCCTCGCCAGCCGGGCCCGCATTGCCGTTTCCTTGCCCATCAGCCATCATAGGGGCCTCACGTTCGCGGCCAGAGCAATGAAGGACACGGAACTCTTTCTGGTCATTCTCATGGGCGCTCTTCTGATTATCGCGATCCACATGATCAACTGGGCCCGGTGAGAAAAGCCTGGTCGAAGTGGCCGCGAGGGTCGAGATTGCGCCCGCGCCTATCACGGATGGAGCGGCGCCGCAAGAATGCAGCCCGGGCGCGGGGTGGCCCTCGCACGGCTTGGGCGCGCACTTTGGCTGTCAGCACAGCAGAAAGTCCAGGAATAGGCGTCTCGCTAGCCAGGCTTTAGTTGCGTTGACAAGTATGAGATTCGTAAGTTTCTGCGTTAAGCGCCCCATGGATATGCCTCGATTTTACCTGATCACGCCGCGTGTCTCGGACTGGAGATCCTACCCTTCCCTCCTGGATGAGGCCTTCGCCGTGTGCGGCGTCGCCTGCGTCCTTTTGCGGACCGCGGTTCAAGATGGAATTGAGAGAGAAAACGTCGTGCGCGCGCTCTGTCCTCTGGTTCAAGATCACGGCGCCGCCTGCCTTATTGACGGGCATCCAGAGCTCGCGCTCAGCGCCAACACCGATGGTGTCCACATTTGGGAAGCTGGCGCTAGCCTCCAAGCCGCACTGCGCGCCCTCAAACCCGGCAAGATCGTGGGCGCGGGAGGACTTAAGACCCGCCATGAGGCGATGATCGCAGGGGAAGCCGGGGCAGATTATGTGATGTTCGGGGGGCCTGAATTGAACGAGCCGCAGCATGCCATCGTTGAGAACGCCGCTTGGTGGGCCGAGCTCTTCACCGTTCCCTGTGTTGGCTATGCACATGAACTCCAAGCGATAGGCGCGCTCGCCCGCGCGGGGGCGGAGTTTATCGCGCTCTGCGGCGCAGCCTTTGGTGATCCGCGCGGCACCGGCGCCGCGCTCCGGGAGGCAGCGCGTATTGCCGCCGAGGCGCAGGAGGCCGCGTAATGACGAGCAAGAAGCCATTCCGCAATCTGTCCGCCATTCTCTTGGCCTTAAGTTCAGGCACGCTCTGCGCAGGGGCAGCTCGGGCGCAAACGCCCGCTGATCCCAGCGCGGCCTCGCTACCTGCTCCAGCCCGGCTCGGCGGCGCGCCGGACTATGCCTATGCCGCTTACCAGAGCGGGCATTATGTCGCCGCGATGCAAGAGGCGATGGCGCGCATTAAGGCCGATCCCGAAGATGGGCCTGCCATGACACTCATCGGTGAACTCTATGCGAAAGGGCTTGGCGTCAAACGCGATCCAGCTGAAGCCGCGCGCTGGTATGGGCTTGCTGCAGCGCGCTCCGACCCGCAGGGCATGCTGGCACTCGGGCTTGCCAAACTGAAGGGCGAGGGGGTGGCTCAAGACCGCGCGGCCGCTCAGTCCCTTTTCGAAAAAGCCGCAGCCCAGGGCCTGCCCGGCGCCATCTACAATCTCGGCGTCCTTGCCGTCGAGACCAATGGCAAAAATCCAGATTTCGAAAAAGCCGCAGGGCTTTTTCGCCAGGCCGCGGAACTCGGACTTGCGGACGCCGCCTTCGCATTGGGCCTGCTCTACAAGAACGGCACCGGAGTCGAAAAAAACGACGAGCAGGCGGCCTCATGGATCGGCCGGGCGGCTAAGGAAGGTCATGTTCCGGCCGAGGTTGAATACGCCATCATGCTCTTCAATGGAACCGGCACGGCCAAGGATGAGGCAGCCGCTGCAAACCTCTTCCTTAGAGCCGCAGTGCAAAACAACCCTGTTGCGCAAAATCGCCTCGCGCGGATCCTTGCGGCCGGACGCGGCCTGCCAAAGGATAGGGTTGAAGCCATGAAGTGGCATCTTCTCGCGAAAGCCGCAGGCGTCAAGGACAGCTGGCTTGACGGGGAGCTCGCCAAGCTCTCGCCGCAAGAAAAAGCGGCCGTTGAAGCGCGCGTGCACCAGGACGGCGGCCTGTTCGGCAATTGAGGCAGAAGCTCTTGCCCATGCCGGTCACACGCCCATCTCTCCGGCCAATTCTGCGAGACCGCAAAGGGCAACGCCCTCGCGCATGTGCTGAGGCAGCGGCGCCTCTACCTGCACCGCCGCCCTGCCTTTATAAAAAGGAATCATGATGGCTTTGGCGTGAAGGTGCAGCCTCGTTCCACCCCGGCCATAGATGCAGTCGCCCAAGATGGGCCAGCCAAGCGCCGCGCAATGAACGCGCAGCTGATGCGTGCGCCCGGTGAGCGGCGAGAGCTCAAGAAGGGAAAGGCCAGGCCCGCGCCCGCGCACCCGCCAGCGGGTCTGCGCCGGGGCGCCAGAAGGATCGGCTTTCATCCACCAGCCGCGGCCGGGATCGAGGCGTTTGAGCGGCAAATCAATCAAGCCCTCAACCTCTGCCGGGCTGCCTTCGACAATCGCCCAATAAATCTTTTGCACCTTGCCCTGCTTGAAGAGGAGGCCAAGCTTTTCTAGCGCCCTGCGATGGCGTCCGAGCACAAGGCACCCCGAAGTCTCGCGGTCGAGTCTGTGCGCGAGGGAAGGGTTGCGCGGCAACCCGAAGCGAAGGACATGAAAATGGTCTTCGAGGCTTTCACCCCCTTTTGGCCCGCGATGGACGGCAATGCCTCCGGGCTTGTTAATGACCAGCATCATCGCGTCGCGGTAAAGGAGGCGGGCGGCCAATTCGTCCTTCGTCACGGGCTAGAAACTCGCGTTCAAGCTTACCACCAGCCGCGCCATTTGAACCAAACAACGGGAATGATTGCGCTCAGCGCAATGACGGCGAGCCCGAACTCATAGCCATAGGCCCAGCTATATTCCGGCATGTTTTTGAAATTCATTCCCCACATGCTGGCGAAAAAGGTCGGCGGGATGCCGACGACCGACACGATCGTCAGGATCCGGAAGATATTGTTCTGATCGACATTGGTCAGCCCCACCGTTGCATCAAGAAGCAGCTGAATCTTGTCGGTCAAGTGCGTTTCGTAATCGTTGAGGGATTCGACGTCGCGCTGCAAGCTCTTGAGCTTCACGCGCACGCCGCTTTCGAGATAAGAGGCATTAACCGCGACGTAGGGCAGCATACGAGCAAGGCCTAAGAGCAGGTCTTCAATCTTCGAGGCGAGATCGCCGTTGCGGCCAATCTCGCGCAGAAGGCTTCGCAATTGCCTGCTGTCGTCGCGAGGGCGGTTGCGCGGCACCCCCGCGCCGTTCGCGCGGAAAATCTCCTGCGAAAGGATGTCGAGATCAGCGCCCGCGCGCTCAAGCACATCCGCAGCATGATCGACCACCGCCTCTATAATCGTCATTAATGCCGCAGCACCGCCGGCCGGCATCTCCGGTCCGGAGATATTGACGGCAGCCTCGTCCAAGATTTTCAAGGGCTCGAAACGGATCGTCAGCAGCATGTCTTTTGACAAGGAAAGGCCAAGCGGCGTCAGCGCGGGCACACCGCCCTCCTTGCGGTGTATCACCGGTATGCTGAGGTGGAGCCAGCCGCGGTCGCTGCGCAGCCTGCTCGAGGTTTCGATCTCCGAGAGAATATCAAGGGTCGGCACGGAAATGCCGAGTGCACGCTCGAGATAGGCGATCTCCTCTTCGCCCGGACGAAAGGCATCGATCCAGCTGACTCCGCCGGGTATGGCAGCGCCTTGCACCGGGTCTTCAAACTTGGTCTTGCCGGGGCCGTGGAACGTAAGCATCGTATCAAGGATAAAATGCTTCGCCGCGCTGCGCCATCGTGAGCAGCCGCTCGCTTGCGCAGTAAATGGGGCTGATGCTTTCCAGCCGGCTTGCGCGCGCGATTATATCTTGCAGCCCGAGCCAATCAGCATATTTCAGCGCGCCGCCCAGATAGCGCGGCAGGCCTAGGCCCAGAACGAGGCACATGTCAATCTCCGCGGGGGTGGCCGCAATCCCGTCTTCGAGGCACCGCGAGGCCTCCAAGATCATCGGCAGCATCAAGCGGCTCGTAATCTCATCCGCGCTGAGAGGCCGGCTGCCGCTAGGCTGCCGGGTTGCAAGGAGGCGCCCCGCATCGGGATCTACGTCTTTCCGCGGGCGCCCCTTGGGATCGCGCTCATATTTGTAAAAGCCGTGGCCATTCTTTTGGCCAAGCCGGCCCGCCCGCAAGAGCACTTGGAGGGCCGTCTCGAATGGAACGTTCATGCGCGGCACATAGCCCGCCGAGACGATCTCGATGACATGCTGCGCAATGTCCAGTCCAATTACATCGCTGAGATAGGCTGGACCCATCGGCCAGCCAAAGGCTTCCATCGCCTTGTCGATCTCTTGAAAATCCACTCCCTCATGGACGAGATGCAAAAAAGCAATGAGATAGGGCGTGAGGATCCGGTTTACAACAAAGCCCGGGCAATCCTCGACGAGGATTGGCGTCTTACCCATCGCCATTGCATAGGCCATGACGGCCGCAATCGCACGCGCCGATGTCTTGGGGCCGCGCACGACCTCGACGAGCGGCATTCTCGGCACGGGATTGAAAAAATGCATGCCGAGAAAATTCTCTGGCCGCTTGAGACTTCCGGCGAGAGCCGCAATGCGGAGTGATGAGGTATTCGAGGCAAGGATTGCCGAAGGCTTAATGACGTCCTCGATCTCGCGCAAGACTCTTTGCTTAACCGCAGCCTCCTCCACGACGGCCTCAATCGCAAGATCGGCTTCGGCAAACCCATCGTAGGTGAGGCGCGGCTCAATTGAGCCAAGGATGCGATCGCCTTTCTCCTGCGTAAGCCTGCCCTGCTCGATCCCCTTCGCGAGCGATTTGCGCGCTTCCGCTAAGCCGATATCAAGCGCGGCTTGCGAGATGTCCTTCAGCACCACCGGAACGCCGCTCAACGCGCTTTGGCAGGCGATGCCGCCCCCCATGACGCCTGCGCCCGCAATGGCGGCCTTGCGCACGGGCGCCGCGTCCTTGGCCTGGCGGCGTGCTGCCTTCTTCACAGCCTGCTCATTGATAAAGGTTGCAACGAGCGAATCCGCGGCCTGTGTTTTTGCAACTTTTGCGAAGGTTTCGGCTTCGAGCGCCAATGCGGCGCGGCTTTCAAGGCTTGCCGCTTTCTCCAGCAAACCGGCGGCAAACTGCGCTGCAGGGTAATGCGGCAGCGCCTTGGCTGCTTGCGTTTTGGCCGCAGACAGAAGAGACGCGGCCTCTTGCACAGAAAGGCCGAGGTTCTGTTTCATCGCCTCACGCCGTGCGTGCCAACCGGCTTTGTCATTGATCGCATCCTGAAGAAGAGCGCGCGCTGCGGCCTGCAAATCGCCGGGAGCGGCTATGGCATCGGCAGCCCCTGCTTGCCGCGCCTCCTCGGCGTTCCTTTGCGCGCCCGAGATGATCCAGTCTGCTGCCGCCGCAAGGCCAATGAGGCGCGGCAAGCGCATTGTGCCCCCATAGCCCGGAAAAAGGCCGAGATGTATCTCGGGCACGCCAATCTTCGCAGCGGTGGACATGACGCGGTAATCCGCCGCAAGCGCAGCCTCAAACCCGCCGCCAAGCGCAAAACCGTTGATCGCCGCAACTGAGGGCACCGGGAGCTCTGCGATCTTGCTGATGATCGCGCTATTTCCGGCGACGAAGGCTTCAATCTCTGTCTCAGGCTTTTTGAACACGCCGGTGAATTCGAAAATATCAGCCCCGACGATGAAGGCGTCCTTGGCGCTGGTGATCAAAAGGCCCTTGATGGCCGGACATGCCTTAATTGCGTCAAGCGCGCGGCGCAGCTCATCGAAAGCAAGCCTATCGAGCTTATTGACGGCCTCGGAGCCGCGGTCGAACCTGAGCTCGGCAATTCCATCTGCCTGCACCTCAACCTTAATCGCTTGGCCGTCGAAAACCATTGGGCCTCACCTCGCGGTGTTCAAATGACACTTGGCTGGCGCGCGCCCTCAGGCCTTGCCGGTTTCAAACGCCGCCGCAATGAGCGCTCTTGTATAAGGCTCGCGGGGGTGCCCGGCAATCTCCTGCGCCGCGCCGTGCTCAACGATTCGTCCGTCTTTCATTACCGCAATTTCGTCCGAAATGGCACGGATCACCCCGAGATCATGGCTGATGAAGAGATAAGTCATGCCGTGTTTTTCTTGCAGCTGTTCAAGAAGGGCAAGGATTTCGGCCTGCACCGCGCGGTCGAGCGCCGAGGTCGGCTCATCGAGCACAAGGAGACGGGGTTTCAAGATAACCGCCCGGGCGATCGCCACCCTCTGGCGTTGCCCGCCCGACAGCTCTTCCGGGAACCGGCGGCGCAAATCCGGACTGAGCAGCACCTCTTCGAGCGCAAGGCAGGTGCGCTTATCCCGCTCGCGGTCCGTCATAAGAGGCTCGTGAATGCGCAGTCCTTCGATGATAATGTCGCCGATGCGCATCGCTGGAGAGAGGGATCCAAAGGGATCTTGAAACACAATCTGCATAAAGCGCCGCAGCGGGCGCATCGCCTCGCGGCTCAGCGCCGTGAGATCGCGCCCGTCAAAGAAAATGCTACCGCTCGCTGGCACGAGCCTCAAAAGCGCGCGAGCAAGCGTGGATTTGCCCGAGCCCGACTCGCCGATGAGGCCAAGCGTGCGCCCATCGTATAGGGTGAGGCTTACATTATCTACCGCCTTGATCTCACGCTGCGCGCTCGAGACTCCGCCTCGCAAGGAGAACGACACCGAGATATTGGCTGCCCGCACAATCACGGCCGCCTCCTTGCGCACATGCGGGCGCGCCTTCGGCATGCTTTCCATCAGCATCCGGGTGTAAGGGTGGCGCGGATTTGCGGTGACTTCCCTCGCAGGTCCGCTTTCAAGAGCTTCCCCCCTGCGCAGGACGTGGACCGTATCGGCGATGCGCCGCACGAGGCCAAGGTCATGGCTGATGAAGATCATCGCCAACCCAAGCGTTTCTTTGAGCTTTCCGAGCAGCTCAAGAATGTGCGCGGCAACGGTGACGTCGAGTGCGGTCGCCGGCTCATCGGCGATCAGGAGGGCCGGATTGCACGCAATCGCCATCGCAATCGCGGCGCGTTGGCACTGCCCGCCCGAGAGCTCATGGGCGTAGGCGTGAAAGCAGCGGGCTGCCTCGCTTAGATCAACGAGGGCAAGAAGCTCCTGCGCGCGCTGCCTCGCTAGGCGGCGGGAAAGGCCAGCTTTCAACCGCAAGACGGCGGCGATTTGCGAGCCAATCGTGAACAGGGGATCGAGCGCGGGCCTTGGCTCCTGAAAGATCATAGCAATCCGCCGGCCAAGCAGCGCATCAAGCTTGCGCTGAGGCAACTCGAAAAGGTTTTGGCCGCCAAAAAACGCGCTGCCCGAGACGGAAGCGCTCGAAGGCAGAAGGCGCAAGGCCGCAAGCATCGCCTGCGTTTTGCCCGACCCAGACTCGCCAACAATCGCCACCGTCTCTCCGCGCCGGACCGTGAGGCTCACGCCTTTGACGGCTTCAAACCCGCCGTAGGATACGCGAAGATCACGCAATTCGAACAAAGGCGCGTTGCTGCTGCTCATTGACTCTTTACAGCGAGCGCATTGGCGAGAGTTTGCAAAGCGCCGAGCGTTGCGCCCAGGAACAAAGCGGGGAAGACGAGGAGATGGAACGAACCTTGGATGTTGCGGGCGCCATCGGCAATGAGAACGCCCCAGCTTGTAAGCGGCTCCTGCACCCCAAGCCCTAAGAAGGAGATAAAGCTTTCGATGAGGATGACCCGCGGCACGATCACGGCAAGGAAGGCAAGGATCGGCCCTGAGGCATTGGGAATGATATGCCGCCAGAGGATTGCCGCAGGCGCCGCGCCCAGCGCTTCGGCGGCAGCGACAAAATCGCGCCTTTTGATCGAAAGCGCCTGCCCGCGCACGATTCTTGCCATGTCGAGCCATTCGACAGCCCCGATCGCCACGAAAATGAGCGCAAAGCGCCGGCCAAACATCATGACGAGCACGATCACAAAAAAAATGAACGGCAGCGCGTAAATGATCTCGACGATTCGCATCATGAAGAGATCGGCCCGCCCGCCAGCATAACCCGCAACCGCCCCGTACGTGACGCCAATCGTCAGCGCGACAAGAGACGCAAGGAGCCCGGCTGCGAGCGAGACTCGCCCGGCGATGAGCGTCCGGGTCAAAAGGTCGCGTCCATTCGCGTCTGTCCCGAACAGGAAGACCATTCGCCTCAACGGCGCCTCGACGGCAAGGCGGCTGCCTCCGCCCCTCGCCTCAACGGCGCGCACGGGGCCAAACACATCGGAGCGCTCAAAAACGCGCAGCGCCCGCGGATCAGCCGGCCTTTCGCTAACAAATGTAACGTGCACGGCGCCATCATATTGCTGCACGCTTTCAATCTGCGCACGCATTTGGCGCGCGATTGCCGCGAGCGCCTCGTTCGTTTCGTAGGGCGTTGGATGCGCAACGAGCGATGGCCCGGCGAGCACGTAATCGCGGTATACCTGATCGAAAGGGTGGCTTGAGACGAGAGGCCCTATCAGACAAAGAAGGGCGATCGCTGAAAGAATGGCAAGGCTTACCTTAGCTTGCGTGCCCGCCATCTTCGCCGCGAAGAACAATTTCGCCCTCATCGCTCTGAAACAAACCGCACGCGCGGATCAAGCCAAGCAAGCGCCAGATCAACCAGCAAGTTGAAAAAAAGCACCGCGGCGGCGACGATGACGACCGTCCCCATCACCATGGGGTAGTCCCGCCCGAGTGCGGCTTCGACAAAATAGCGGCCCATGCCGGGAATACCAAAGATCGTCTCGACCACGACTGAGCCGGTGAGCACATTGGCCGCGGCTAAGCCGAGGTAAGAGATGACCGGCGGCGAGGCGGCACGAAGCGCGTGCATGATGATATGCCAGCGGGGCATGCCAAAAGCTCTGAGAGTTAGCACATGCCGCGCAGCAAGCGCCTCCTTGAACGAGACCTGCATCAATCGTGCGGTAATTGCAATCTGCGGCAAGGCAAGAGCGGTCACAGGCAAAATCTGGTATTGCCAAGCGCCATCGTTCCAGCCGCCAACCGGCAGGCTGTGAAGCACGAGGCCGAAAAAGAGCTGCAGTAAGGGGGCCGTGACAAACACGGGCAGAGCCAATCCGGAAATGGCAAAACCCTCGACAAAAAAGGGAGCCGCCCGGCCCTTGCCCATTGCTCCAGCAAGCCCGAGCGCTGTCCCTATCAGGATCGCGGCGAGCATCGCCTTTGCGCCAAGCGAGGCCGAAATCGGCAGGGCTTTGGCGAAGAGCTCGGCAACAGAGAAATCGCGCCAATGCAAGCTTGGCCCCAAATCGCCACGGGCGAGGCTTTGGAGGTAAAGCCAGAACTGGTCGATGAGCGGCAGGTCGAGCCTGTAGATGCGGCGCAGGTTCTTGGCCGTCTCTGGATCAAGCGCGCGCTCGGCATCAAACGGCCCGCCCGGCGCAAGCCGCATCAGAAAGAACGCGAGCGTCACGATGATAAGAAAGGTTGGCAGAGCCGTGGCGAGCCGCTGAGCAAAGAATCGGAGCATGGCTCGATCTGGTAAAGAGCCTCTCCATTTTGTAAAGGCCTAATCAGGGGACCGGGAAAACCGCCATTGCCAGTTGGTGCGCTGCCGGCCAAGAGATTAAGGCCAAAGCGGGCCGTTGGAGGCGTTCAAATGGCAGGCCGCACGCGAATGACGGCCATCATGCCGCCATCCTCATGTTCGAGGATATGGCAGTGATAGACAAAGTCGCCAGCGATGGTGAATGGGATTTCGAGGACCGCGGGATGAGCTGTGCACAAGCCCTTGCGCCAGTCATCGACACTCGCGCAGCCTTGCCCCTCGGCATGAAGCAGCGGAACGCTGTCCAGCACCACGCCATTACCGCCAACTTCGCTTGGCACACTGGTTCCGTCGATCTCTGCTGAAGAGAGGACGCGAAATCTTACTTGGTGCATATGGAAATTGTGATCCTCGGCGGCGAGATTCACGAGTTCCCAGCGTTCGGTGACAGGGCTATTGCCTGGTCCAAGCGGCAAACAGACTGTTGGCCTCATTGGGTCGAACGGTTTTACGTCAACAAACGTGCCGGGGACGGGAACATTGTTCTCATCGACTTCTTCATAGCCAAGCCCAAATCCATCAGGCTGATCCGCTGGCGCGTTGAGAAAAATCCGGCGCTTATGGCCTTTTGGCAGTGGCTTGCAAGACGGATTGCCGCTGAATGCAGTATTGGCGGACGCAAGATCGGGCGCGACCGCATTGGACGTTGTCAAAGGCGTTGCCGCCTCTTCAACACTTAACGCGGCTGGCGCATGAGGCCCCTGGCCTGGATTTTGAAACAGGATGGCGGCAAGATCAACAGCTGGCCAGTTATCTGCGTCTGGCCCCGTCATAAAACCATTTGTGCGGAAAATCGCTTTCGCTCCGGAAGGAGGCGCCGTGAGCAGCCCCTTTGCATCTCGGTAGGCGACCCAAATCTCGGCGCGTGTGTTGGGCATCATGTGCAGCCGGGTAGTGCAAAGAGGCTGGATGCGCGCGCCCCGTTTCGGGGTAACACCAGGGCAATCAACCGGGCGGCGGATCTTGTGGGCAGTAATCTCCGAAATGCTCTGTGCAGATGACCCTGGCGCAGGGCTGATGGCAGTGCCGTCGATAGAGAGCACCTGAAACATCATGTCCCGCCTCTGCGCTTCGTCCCAAAGGCTCAGGTCGTAGGTGACGCTGCCCGAGGCATTGGTGATCCGCCAGATTTCTCCTGCCGCTGTTTTGATTGGGATTTCTGGGAACTGCTGGCCGTTTAAGGTAAAGAACCAGCGCCCGCCCGTGTAATTGTTGCCGTCATCGGTCTCCACGCCAGGGCAAGACCCCTGCCCGGGCGGCGCGGATGGGGCGGCGCCGCCCGGCGGCTCGCAGAAATCCGGATCTTCCTGGTCGAAAAGCGTGCCGTTCGCCAGAATTTGGCTATCCTTCAAGATGATATGGCGAACATCAAGGTGTTTGAAGAAAGCACGGCAATCACTGCTTGCGCAGACATAATCCCTTAGGCTGCCCACAGTAATGATGCCCGCCATTCCCGCCGAGACCTGGTTGAGCGCGATCCCGTGCGCGTGAGGATGGAACCAAAAAAGGCCGGAGGGGTGATGCTTGGGTATCTTGATTTCATAGTCGGTGGCATCGAACTCAACTGTCGCGTGCAGATGCGGACTAATTGCCGGATTGCCGTTGGCCGAGTTGAAGGTCAGCACAAAGACATTATCGCCCCACGTGGGATTCGCGGGAGATGGATAATGCGGCGAGACGAGCATTCCATGCGTATGAAGGTTCGTCGGATTGAGTGCGAGGAAGGCTTCGCCGGGCTCCTTTGCATGATCAGCATCTGTGATGGGCGGCAGCTTGTTCACAAGGTGGATTTTCAAGGTGTCGCCTTGCCAGAGCTGCAGGCGCGTGCCCCCATAGAGATTTGCTGAAGAGAGCTTCGGCGGGCAATCGTTCGCGCCGTTATGAGGATTGAGGCAGATGTCATAAACCCAGCCCAGCGGCCTAAATGGGCTCAGCGAGTCAACCGGCGCCGCTTTGGCCACAACAAGAATGTCGAGAACTCCTTGCCGGCTTTGGAACGTGAGCGGCTCTTCGAGAATGGCGGCGCGGGCCAATCCCGTTGTAAGCAAAAGTGCAGCGCCGCCCCGCGCCCATCGCCGGCAACCGGCAGGAGAGCCTCGCATCGCTTCCTCCAAAACTCGAATGCTCGCGATGCGAAAGAGTTGATGGAAGCTTCATCAACAGTCAAGAAATCTACTTTATGTTTATACTAATTTAAAATGGACCTTGCGGCGCGCTGCTTATCGCGGCAACTCTGCACCACGAGTGGCCTCCAGCAACAACGGCTGGCGCAACCCAGTCCTCCGTACCAAGCTTGCGAAAGCGCGCCTTAATCCGCAACGCAGACGCGTGCCATATGCATTACTCGAAGCCCGCGAATAAAATCTGCGTATCGCCCGATTTGCGTTTCTCGTGCAGGCTGAAGCCCTCCGGCAATGCGATTGAAGCGCGCGCCGACTCTTCGATCACTACGAGCGCGCCCTCATAAAGCCAGCCGCCATCGCGCAGCGCAACGAGAGTTGGCCAGACAAAATCCCGGCCGTAAGGCGGATCGAGAAAAGCGAGATCGAACCGCTCGTCTTCACCCGCCTTGCCGAGCTTGCGCGCATCGCGCTTGAGAATGCGGAATGCGCCGCCAAGGCCAAGAGCCTCTGCATTTGCGCGAACGATGGCGCACGCCCTGGCGCCACTGTCGATGAAGAGGGCAAACGCGCCCCCGCGCGACAAGGCCTCAACGCCCATCGCGCCCGTGCCTGCATAGAGATCGATGATGCGGGCGCCCGCAAAAGGGCGGCCGTAGGCATGGGCAAGGATGTTGAATACTGTCTCGCGGAGCCGGTCCGAGGTCGGGCGGATGGCGGCAGTCCCCGGGCGTTTAAGGACCCGGCCTTTGAATTTGCCGCCGATGATCCGCATGCCCGATTCGCAGATCTTAAGTCCTCTTGCCCCGGCCCAAGCGCTTCTGGCCTGTCCGGCGAGGGACACGCGGCTTCTTCCCTTGCCGCAACGATGCCGTTTTGCCGGCTTCACCCGTGCTGCTCGAACCTCGGAACCGGTTTGCTTCTGCCGTTCTTCTTGATTGACCGCCCCGCGGCTCCTCTTTCCATTTGACCGGACTAACGAGCCTTTCAACGGCGATCGTCTGCCCTGTGCGGCCCGCCACCTCGCCGCGCTCGATTCGCTTGCGCGCGGGCAGAGAGTTCTGCCCTTCCTCGCGTAACAAAGAGATGTGCTTGCGCGGCCCAGGCTTCGGCCTGTGTTTGGGCTTTGGGGTGATCTCCGCCGCGGCTCCCTTTCCCCCTTCGCGGCGCGCTTTTGTCCGGTGGCTTGGCGGGCTTGAGTGACGCGGCCGCTCTTCTCTCGTTTTGCGCCGTGTCTCATGCCTGCCTGGGAGCTTTACACCGGCAGCCTCGATCAGGGCTTTGCCAAGTTGATCGCGCAAAATGCCGCCCGGCACTTCTTTGATTTCGCCCTCGCCAAGGCCGCCGAGTTGAAACGGGCCGTAGCTCAGCCGGATCAGCCGGTTGACCCTGAGTCCCAAATGGCCAAGCACGCGTTTGATCTCGCGGTTCTTGCCCTCGCGCAGCGCCATCGTGAGCCAGCAGTTCGCGCCCTTGATCCGGTCGAGCTTTGCTTCGATCCCGGCGTAATCGATGCCCTCGACGCGGATGCCTTTGTGAAGCTCATCGAGGGCGGACTGAGTGATGGAGCCTTTCGCGCGCACACGGTAGCGCCGCGCCCAGCCGGTTGAGGGGAGTTCAAGCACACGCGCCAGTCCGCCGTCGTTGGTGAGCAGCAGAAGCCCTTCGCTGTTGATATCGAGCCTGCCAATGCTCACCAGCCGCGGCCCTTCCTGCCAATGCTCGCGCAAATAGTCGAAGACCGTGGGCCTGCCTTGCGGATCGCGCGCCGACGTGACGAGGCCGCGGGATTTATGGAACAGGAAAAGCCGGGTCGGCTCGCGCTCGCAGAGCGGCTTGCCGTCGATGGTGATTTGATCGCCTGGGCGGACGCCGACGGCCGGCGAGGTGAGCGTAACGCCGTTCGAAGCCACTCGGCCCGCGGCGATCCAAGCCTCCGCCTCGCGGCGCGAGCACAGCCCCGCTCGCGCAACGACCTTGGCAATGCGCTCCCCGGCCGGCCGTGCGAGCGCAGCTGCGCTTCCGCTCACCGGAAGTTGTCCGCCAGAATGGCGCTGTGCGGGGGGATTTGCTTTATTTTTCTGCATGAGCTTGGATAATAGGTAAAGGAGGTTTCGATGCGGCAGAATTCGCCCTTAGCCAAGAGCAGCTCCGGAAAGCCATATGGTTTTTTGCCCGCACCGGGCCGGACTTAGAGTCATAATCGTTTTCCAGCCCCTGCGTGTCATCCCAAACCGCCCAACTTCTGCTCGCGTCCGCCAACTTGCGCCTCCACCGTGTGCAGATCCTTCAGCAGGGTATTCCGTCATGTGCTCCAGCACCGTGGCTGAGCTGCTAGAGGGCGAGAGGCATTTCCAGGCGCTCGCCGATTTCGTGCCGCATCTCATGTGGATCGCCGACGGCGACGGCTGGATCTATTGGTACAATAAGCGCTGGTACGACTACACGGGAACAGCCGCTGGGCAGATGAAGGGCTGGGGCTGGCAAGCGGTCCACGACCCGGGGGTGCTGCCCGAAGTGGTGGAGCAGTGGAAGCGCTCGATTGCGACCGGCGAACCTTTCGAGATGGTCTTTCCTCTCCGGGGTGCCGATGGAGCTTTCCGCCCCTTCCTGACCCGCGCTCTGCCGCTCAAAACCGAGAGTGGCGCAGTGCTTCGATGGTTCGGCACGAATACGGATGTGTCGGAGCAAAAGCGCGCCGAGGAGCGCCTCAGGCTCCTCGTGAACGAGCTCAATCATCGCGTTAAAAACACGCTTGCCTCGGTCCAAGCGCTCGCGAGCCGGTCCCTGAAAAAGTCGCCGGACGACGGCAGCAAGCCGTTTCACGACCGCCTCGCGGCCCTCGCCCGGGCGCACGACATGCTCGTGCAGAGCAAATGGGAGCCCGCGGATTTGCGTGAACTCGCGCGAAAGTCACTCTCGCCGCTCGGTGCAGGCGCCAATGAGCGGATCACGATCGAGGGGTCGGCGGTGCTAATTCCAGCCGACAGAGCTCCGGTCTGGTCGATGGCACTCTACGAGCTTGGTGCAAATGCCCTCGAGCATGGGGCCTTGAGGCACGAGGCGGGCCGGATCGAAATTTCGTGGCAAGCCGCGGAAGGGCGCCTGCGCTTTTGCTGGAGTGAGAATGGCGCGCCCGCGGCTGCGCCGGAGCGGCGGGGCTTTGGCACCTGCCTTCTCGAGAACCTTGGACGCGAGCTTGGCGGTAGCACGCTTTTGCAGTTCACATCCGGCGGGCTTGTTTGTAACATCGAGGTTCCGCTTCCCTCAAACGCTTTAGTTTCTGATGAATAACGTCAACGGCAGCCACATGGATTTGGACGGACTTGGCGTGCTCATTGTCGAGGACGAGGCGATGGTCGCCATGTTGATCGAGGACTTGCTGCAGGAACTTGGCTGCCGGCCGGTCGAAATTGCCTCGCGCGTCGAAACAGCTCTCGCATATCTTGGGGCCATGCGCTTCGACATCGCTATTCTCGACGTAAATCTTAAGGGCGAGATGAGTTTCCCGGTTGCCGACGCGCTCGAGGGCCGCGGGTTGCCTTTCGTATTTGCGACGGGATATGGGCCAGAGGTGATCCCCGAAAAATACCGCGCCCACCCGGTCGTGCAAAAGCCTGTCATGAAGCACGAGCTTAAAAAAGCTCTGATTGAGGTCATGCAAGGCATGGGCAGCAATCTGGCCCAGCCATGATTCGGCTGCGCCGTAAACCGGGCTAAGCGCTAAGGGCGGGCGATGGCGCAAGCCTGCCTTTACTAAGAGTAGCCCGTCTCGTATCGTTTCGCTGCTATGGATCAAAGCCTGGACGATGCTCTGCTGAAAGGCGAAAAGCATTTTCAATTGCTCGGTGATTTCGTGCCGCAGCTGATGTGGCTGGCAAATCCTGACGGGTGGATCTATTGGTATAACAAAAAATGTTACGACTATTCTGGTGCGACTGCCGAGCAGATCGAGGGTTGGGGATGGCGGGACGTAATCGAGCCCAACGCGCTACCGGCGCTGATGGAAGGCTGGACGAAGGCGATTGCGACCGGCGAGCCGTTCGAGATGGTGTTTCCAATCCGCGGGGCGGATGGAAGCTTCCGTCCGTTCCTCTCGCGCGCCCAGCCAGTGAAAGATGCTGAGGGCAAGGTCCTTCGATGGGTCGGCACAAATACGGATATCTCCGAACAGAAGCAGGCCGAGAACCGGCTTGAGCTCTTGCTCGGCGAGCTCAACCACCGGGTAAAGAACACTCTTGCCACCGTCCAGGCAATTTCAAATTTGTCATTTCATACTTTGCCAAGGAAACACACCCAGGCGTTTCAGGAGCGCCTTCTGGCGCTCTCGCGAGCGCACGATCTGCTGATGCGAAGGAATTGGGAAGCCGCAGAGCTTTACGAAATCGTTTCTCAAACCCTTGCTCCGCTCTGTGCCGGGCAGGACGGACGGCTTGCGGTCAAAGGGCCTGCGGTCCTCATTCCAGCCAACAGTGCCGCCGTGTGGTCGATGGTGGTGCATGAGCTTGGCACCAATGCCCTCAAACATGGCGCTCTTAGAACTGGGGCGGGCCAGATCAAGATTGAATGGCATGCGCTGGAAGAAGGCCGGCTGCACTTCCGGTGGAGCGAGCAGGGCGGCCCTCCAGTCGAAGCTCCGAAGCGCCGCGGCTTCGGATCCCGTCTCATCGAGAGCCTTGGGCGTGAGCTCGCCGGCGGCGCAAGCTTCAAATTCGAGCCTGACGGCCTTATTTGCACGATCGAGGCACCGCTTCATTCACCCTAAAGCGGTAAACTGGCGATAATTGAGGAAAAGCTTGTGCCCCTTCCGCAACGCGTCCGCTCATTTGCCCGGGATGCGGCGATGAGCGATCCCATGTCTTGCGCCTTTGCGGAGGCGCGCAGAGCCCAGGAGCGGGGCGAGGTCCCGGTCGGGACGGTTATCGTGCGCGCGGGGGAGGTGATCGCACAGGCGGGCAATGAAATTTTGAGCCGCAAAGATCCGACGGCCCACGCCGAGATTTTGGCCATTCGCCAGGCCTGCGCGGCGGCGGGCAGCGAGCGGCTTCCAGACTGCGATCTCTACGTCACGCTCGAGCCTTGCGCGATGTGCGCTGCGGCGATCTCGTTCGCACATCTGCGGCGGCTTTATTTTGCCGCGTCCGATCCGAAGGGCGGCGGAGTCGAGCACGGATCACGCTTCTTCTCCCTTTCCACCTGCCATCACGCGCCCGAAATCTATGGCGGGATCCGGGAAAGCGAGGCCGCGCAAATGCTGAGAGCCTTTTTCGCGGGGCGGCGGCAAAGAGGCCTCCAGCTTGACGGCACCGGAGCGGAGACCTAAACGGGAGCAAACGAAGGAGCCTCGCATGAATCCTAAGCCAAAGCTCCGTGTCCTTCTTTGCGCGCCGCGCGGGTTTTGCGCAGGCGTCGTGCGCGCCATTGATGCGGTAGAAGAGGCGCTGCGAATTTATGGCGCGCCCGTTTATGTCCGCCACGAGATCGTGCACAACAAATATGTCGTCGAGGCGTTGAAGGCGAAAGGCGCAATCTTTGTCGAGGAGCTCGACGAGGTGCCCGACACGAAGCAGCCGGTCATCTTTTCGGCGCACGGCGTGCCAAAGGCAATTGTCGAGGATGCGGGCGCGCGCAACATTTTTGCCATCGACGCCACCTGTCCTCTCGTGACAAAAGTCCACCGCGAAGCAGAGATTCATTACCGCAGGGGGCGCCAGGTAATTCTTGTTGGCCATGCCGGCCATCCCGAGGTGGTCGGCACGCTTGGCCAGCTGCCGGAAGGCTCAATTCTTCTGGTGCAGTCGCCCGAAGATGTCGAGAACCTCGCCCCAAGAGACGAGGACAACCTCGCCTATGTCACTCAAACGACGCTCTCGGTCGACGATACGCGGGCCATGGTTGCGGCGCTGATGGCGCGCTTTCCAAATATCGTTGGGCCGCATCGCGAGGATATTTGCTATGCGACTACCAACCGCCAGGAGGCGGTCAAGCGCGTGGCACCCGTTGTCGATGCAATGATTGTCGTCGGCTCCGCTAATTCCTCGAATTCGCAGCGGCTGAGAGAGGTTGCCGAGCGCTCCGGCTGCACGCTCGCCCGCCTCGTCTTGCACGCATCGGACGTCGAATGGGATCTCTTTGGCACTATCTCGTCGCTTGGCATCACGGCGGGGGCTTCGGCGCCGGAGATCCTGGTCGAAGAGATTATGGACGCCTTCGCGCAACGCTTCGAGCTTGGGGTCGAAACAATTTCGACGGCAGACGAGAGCGTATTTTTCCCTCTCCCGCGCGAGCTGCGCCGGGCTGTAGCTAATTTGTAGCTCAGGGAGGGCGGGAGACGGACCGTCGAGAAGAAGCAAAAAACGAGAATTTCTGTCCATGGATGGCGTTCATCTTGGCCGGTCCCCGGGTCAAGCCCGGGGATGACCTGGCCATCTAGCCGCAAGTCCAAGATACGGGCGCGCGCAGGATTTGAGTCTGGATCCCCGGCTAAGGGCCGGGCATGACGGGACATCATCCATGGTGGTACATGGTCAAGCATCACGACTCCATTGCCACAAATTTCGGCGATCCTCATTGCGGGGCCGACTGCGAGCGGCAAGTCGGCGCTGGCCCGGCGCCTTGCCGAACGCCTTAGCGGCGTGGTGATCAATGCCGATTCCATGCAGGTCTACCGCGACCTTCGTGTCCTGACGGCGCGGCCAAGCCCAGAGGAAGAAGCCAAGGCACCGCACCGGCTCTATGGCCATGTGGATGGGTCAATCAACTACTCAACCGGGTATTGGCTTGGCGAGGCCGCCGCCGCGCTCAACGAGGCGAAGGAGAGAGGCCGGCTGCCCATTTTCGTCGGCGGCACCGGTCTTTATTTGAAAGCATTGACCCAAGGCCTGTCAGTCATCCCGCCAGTACCGGAGGAGGTCCGCGCGAGGGTGCGCGCGCGCGCGGCGGGCGTCACCGCGGGAGACCTCTACCAGGAGCTCATGCGGCGCGATCCGGCGAGCGCAGCAAAGCTGCGCCCGAGCGACCCGCAGAGGATTTTGCGCGCGCTCGAAGTTTTGGAGGCAGCCGGCACGAGCTTTGTCTCGTTCTGGGCGGAGCGGGCACCGGCGCTCGTCAATCCGGCAGAGGCTGTCGCGGTCTTCGTCATGCCGGAGCGGCAAGCACTCAAAGAGGCGATCGGTATGCGCCTTGAAGCAATGCTCGCTTCGCGCGCGCTTAATGAAGTTGCGGCTCTTCGCGAGCGCCGCCTCGACCCAATGCTGCCCGTGATGCGCGCGCAAGGCGTGCGCGAGCTCATCGCCCACCTCAAGGGCGAAGTCAGTCTTGAAGAGGCCGCAAGACTCATCAAGCGCAATACCTGGGCCTACGCCCGGCGGCAGATGACCTTTGCCCGGCATCAGCTCCCATCCTTCCGCTGGGTCGAACCCGGGGAGACTGAGGCGTTCGTGCTCGCTGCTTGCTCTAGTGACGCGTGAAAACAATCTGGCCCAGCGTGATCAAGATCTCGGCGAAGATCAGAAAAATGATCGTCGCCTCGAGTCTCGTCGCGCGGTTGGCGTCGATCATGTCGGTCAGCGCGCGCGCGGTTTCCACAATGGTGTCGAGCTTGCGCTTCAACGTCTCGCTGCGCTCTTTGAGCTCATATTCGTCCTCGAGCCTTGTATAAAGGCGCTCAAGATCGGGCCTGTCCCAAAGGACATCCGGCTTTTCCTCGACGGCGACGCGGCCCGAAAGCCGGTGCTGCACGAGAACCGTTTGGCCGATCAGTTTGAGCATCGCGCGCCGCTTCCAGGGAGGCCTGCCAGCGCGGGCAAGCTCCGCCGCGAAAGGCTCGATAATATCGAAGACCGCGTTAACCTCGCGCTCATCGCGCCCGAGCGAGACGCTTTTGGCGAGCGCGTCGGCCACGACGAGAAGGCGCTGCGGCGAGAGATCTTTCATGGCGATTGCACCGCCCGGCGGGATCTTGTCCTCATGCTCGGGCGAGATTTCGAGGATCGCCGTCTCGTCGTCGATATGCTCATGAGGCCCGTAAACGCGCAATTTTACGCGGGCGAGCACTTCGTCTTCTTCAAGGGGCGAAAGCCCGACCATGACGGCGACCCCGAAGCGGTAGAGCGCAACAAAGCCGTTCGAGCCCGCGTGAAAGGCAAGAGGGGTCGCCGAAATCATATCGGAGCGCTCAAGCCCCGCGGTGTCGATCCTGTCGCCAAGAAGGAGCGCACGCGCTCTCACCCGGATCAGCGCGGGCGAGGCGGGGAGCGTGTGTTGAAGGTCCGTCATGGCCTAGGTTTACCGGGCTGGCCGGGTGAATGGAAACCCAGCTGCGGAGTAGGGCCTTATCTCGCTCTAACCGGTGCGGCAAAGCGCGCGCGGCCGACTGCGCCGGGGATCCTCGGCAGGCTAATTGACCGGCTCCCAGCCATACTCTATGAAAGGCTCAAGAAGAGGTCCACCAATGGAAATCATCCTTCTCGTATCGCGGGCGCCGGGGGCGGGCCGGAGATAGCTCCGGACCCTCAGCTGGCGCATGATCGGGGGCCCATTCGGGCCTTTTTTGTTGCCCGCGGCTCCATTTTGGCCAATACCGCATAAGTCAAGGCAAGAGAGCGGCCTTTGGAGGAGACTATGACCAAGCTCATGAGCGGGGCGGAAATGGTCGTCCGTGCCCTGCAGGACCAGGGCGTCACGACGCTTTTTGGCTATCCCGGGGGCGCGGTCCTGCCGATTTACGACGCTCTCTTTCATCAGGACCGCATCAAGCACATCCTGGTGCGCCACGAGCAGGGCGCAGCCCATGCGGCCGAGGGCTATGCCCGCTCCTCGGGCAAGCCTGGCGTCCTCCTCGTGACATCGGGCCCCGGCGCCACGAATACGATCACAGGCTTGACCGATGCCTTGATGGACTCGGTGCCCGTTGTCTGCATCACGGGGCAAGTGCCGACCCATCTCATCGGCTCGGACGCTTTTCAGGAATGCGATACGGTCGGCATCACGCGCCATTGCACCAAGCACAATTACCTCGTGCGCCAAATCGAAGATCTGCCGCGCATTCTGCACGAGGCCTTTTACGTCGCCCAGCATGGGCGCCCGGGTCCAGTCGTCATCGATATTCCGAAAGACGTGCAATTCGCGATCGGAACTTACATCGGCCCGGAAAATATCGAGCACAAGACCTACCGCCCAAGGCTCGACGCAGATCCTGCTCTTATTAAAAGAGCAGTGGACATGATGGCTGCCGCCAAGCGCCCGGTCGTCTACACCGGGGGCGGCATCATCAATTCCGGCCTCGAGGCCTCGCGCCTTCTGCGCGAGCTCATTGAGCTGACCGGCTTTCCCATCAGCTCGACTCTCATGGGCCTTGGCGCCTATCCCGCCTCGGGCAAGGGCTGGCTTGGCATGCTTGGCATGCACGGCACTTATGAAGCCAACAACGCGATGCATGATTGCGATCTCATGATCGCCATCGGCGCGCGCTTCGACGACCGCATTACAGGGCGGCTCGACGCGTTCTCACCCGGCTCAAGAAAGATCCACATCGATATTGATCCTTCCTCGATCAATAAGAACGTCAAGGTGGATATCGGCATTGTCGGCGACTGCGCCCATGTGCTGCGTCAGCTGATCGAGGCCTGGCAGGGGCGCACGGCCGATGCTCCGGCGCTCGCCAGATGGTGGGCGCAAATCGGCCGCTGGCGCGCGCGCAAGTCGCTGAGCTTTAGGAACTCGAAAGAGGTGATCAAGCCGCAATATGCGATCCAGCGTCTCTATGAGCTGACGAAAGGGCGCGGCACTTACATCACGACCGAGGTCGGCCAGCACCAAATGTGGGCTGCGCAGCATTATCATTTCGAGGAGCCGAACCGCCTGATGACCTCGGGCGGGCTTGGCACCATGGGCTATGGCCTCCCCGCAGCCATCGGCGTACAACTCGCGCACCCGGAGTCGCTTGTCATCGACATTGCCGGCGAGGCCTCGATCCTGATGTGCATTCAGGAGCTCTCAACGGCAATGCAATATGATCTGCCGGTGAAAATCTTCGTCCTCAACAATGAGTATATGGGGATGGTGCGGCAATGGCAGGAGTTGCTGCACGATGGCCGTTACTCCCATAGCTATTCGGCCGCTTTGCCCGACTTCGTCAAACTCGCCGAAGCCTTCGGCGCCCATGGCATCAGATGCACCGATCCTTCGCTTCTCGACGAGGCGATCATAGAGATGATCGAGACACCTAAGCCAGTCGTCTTCGATTGCGTTGTCGATCAAACCGAAAACTGCCTGCCGATGATCCCGTCGGGCAAGGCGCATAATGAAATGATCCTGCCGGGCGACGACGAGGAGCTTGAGGCGATCATCGATTCTTCTGGCAAGATGCTGGTTTAAGCCATGAATGCTCCGGCCATCCCGCTCTCCCCCTATTCCTCGGCGCTCGGCAAGTCGAACATCGAGATCCATACCCTCTCGGTCCTTGTCGACAACGAGCCGGGAGTCCTTGCCCGGGTGGTCGGTCTTTTTTCGGGGCGCGGCTATAACATCGAGAGTCTGACCGTCGCCGAGGTGGCCCACGCCGAGCATCTTTCGCGCATCACGATCGTCACCTCCGGGCCGCCCGAGGCGATTGAGCAAATCAGCCATCAACTCGAGCGGCTCGTGCCGGTTCACAAGGTCACCGATCTTACCTTGCGGGGCAATGCGGTCGAACGCGAGCTTGCGATGGTCAAGGTTGCAGGCAGTGGTCAAAACCGCGAGGAGGCCCTGCGCCTCGCCGAGGCCTTTCGCGCGAGGGTGATCGACGCCTCGATCGAAAGTTTCGTGTTCGAGCTCACCGGAGCCGTGGGCAAGATCGATCAGTTCATAGAACTCATGCGCCCGATCGGGCTCGTCGAGGTCTCTCGCACCGGAGTTGCCGCGATGTCGCGCGGGCCGGAGCCGACGTAGGAATGCCAATTCTGAACGCCGCTAACCCCGGCTCTTTGAAACGTCGGCAAGCGTGACTTCAACGGAGCGCGATTTTCCCGCCCGCTCGACTGTGAGCGTGACCGTTTTCCCCACGCCCGCCTCCTCGAAAATGCCCGTCAGTTCGCCCGCATTTTTAACCGGCTTGCCATCGGCAGCCGTGATGACGTCTTGAATCTCGCCATTGGCGGTGACACCCTTCAGTCCCGCTTTGTCAGCCGGGGAGTCAGGATAGACCCTGAGCACAATGATGCCCTCGATGCCCGCCTGCGCTGAAGCAACCTCGGGAGCCGCGGCAATACCGATCCCGGGCGTCGGAACATGGCCGGTCGCGATGATCTGAGCCGCGACGCGGTTTGCGACGTCCACCGGGATTGCTAGCCCCACCCCGGCCGAGGAGCCGGAGCCCGAAATAATCATTGTGGCAACCCCAATCAGCCGGCCCGCGCTGTCGAGGAGCGGTCCGCCTGAGTTGCCGGGATTGAGCGGCGCATCCGTTTGGATGGCATTGACGATTTCCCGCCCCTCCGGGGTCGGGATGCGCCGGTGCAAGGCGCTGATGATGCCCGAGGTCAGCGTCTGTTCAAGTCCGTAAGGATTGCCGATGGCGTAGGCCGCCTGCCCCACTTGGAGATTGGCCGAGCTGCCGATCGCGATGGGTTGCAAGGGCACGCTCGCCCGTTCCATTTGCAGCACGGCAAGGTCGTAATTCGGGGCAACTCCCACCACGCGGACGGATACGGTCTGGCCGGAGGCGAGATGGGCGGCATATTGGCTCGCGCCTTGGATGACGTGATAATTGGTGATCACATGCCCGGCAGCATCCCAGACGATGCCCGAGCCTGTTTGAACCTCGCTCTCGCCTTCCCCGAAAAAGGACTGCGGCCGCTGCCGGCCAAAGACGGCGACGACAGAGGGGGACACGGATTGGAAGAGCTTGATCGTCGTCTCCTCCTCCTGGGTTAGATCGGCGCGGGGCGTCACCGTGCGCGGAGAGGAGGCGGAAAACCACCAGGTCACCAAATAGGGCTCGGCGACATAGGCGCTCGCGAGCAGGAGACCCCAGATCACCGCAATGCCAATCAGCCTGTCCTTCATCTGTGCCCGCTCCCTGTCCGCTTTCTTCCCGCGCCAAACTATAGCTCAAAATTCTTTAGGGGCTGAACCGCAGCTTTTGCGTCTGGCAAAGGGGCCAAAATCGTGCCATTTGAGCCCGGCAGACACTTGCCAGTGGAGCGGGGAAAGGAACATGCGCGTTTATTACGATTCCGACGCCGATATCAATCTGATCAAGGGAAAGAAGATCGCCATCATCGGCTTCGGAAGCCAGGGTCATGCCCATGCCTTAAATCTCCGGGACTCTGGCGTTAAGGAAATCCGCATTGCCCTGCGCGAAGATTCGGCGACGGCTAAAAAGGCGGAGGCCCAGGGGCTGGAAATCCTAAGCGTCGCCGAGGCCGCAAAATGGGCCGATGCAGTGATGATGCTCGCCCCCGACGAATTGCAGCGCGACATCTATCGCGACCATCTCCAGTTCAATTTGAAAGAAGGCGCGGCCTTGATGTTCGCGCACGGTCTCAATATTCATTTCAATCTGATCGAGCCGCGCGGCGATCTCGACGTTTTGATGGTTGCACCGAAAGGACCCGGCCACACCGTGCGCGCCGAATATAAGCGCGGCGGCGGCGTGCCCTGCCTTATCGCGGTCGCCCGCAATCCGTCCGGCAATGCGCATGACCTTGCGCTCTCCTATGGCTCGGCGATCGGCGGCGGCCGCGCGGGCCTCATCGAGACGACGTTCCGCGAGGAATGCGAGACCGACCTTTTCGGCGAGCAAGTCGTGCTCTGCGGCGGACTTGTCGAGCTCATCCGCAATGCGTTCGAGACGCTGGTCGAAGCCGGTTATGCGCCGGAGATGGCCTATTTTGAGTGCCTGCATGAGGTCAAGCTCATCGTCGATCTCATCTATGAGGGCGGCATTGCGACGATGAACTATTCGGTCTCGAACACCGCCGAATATGGCGAATATGTCACGGGGCCACGCATCATCACACCCGAAACGAAAGCCGAGATGAAAAGCGTTCTGCGCGATATTCAATCGGGCAAGTTCACGCGCGATTGGATGCTCGAGAACCTCGTCAACCAGACGTCGTTCAAGGCGATGCGGGCGCGCTCTGCTGCGCATCCAATTGAGGAAGTCGGCGCGCGCCTGCGCGCCATGATGCCCTGGATCAGCGCAAGCAGGCTCGTGGATAAGGAGAAGAATTAAATAAAAAGCAACGAAAAAATCATTTCGCTCCGTTCGTCCTTGCCGGGTTTCACGGCCATCCACGGGCGGATCCTTAGCCGCTCCGGGCGGCCGCGGTGGCAGCTCGACGAGGTCAAGCAACTTGCTCGCCTCGATATGATCATGTATATGATCATATGCATGGAGAGCGGGTATGAGCCTAGCGACGCAAAGACTGGTTGTCCCAATCACGGCGAAGGATAAGGAGCGCGTCGAGCGCAAGGCTGCGAAGGCGGGTAAGATCTCGACGGCCGAGTTCGTCCGCCGCGCGGCGCTCGCTTACGAGCCCGCGGACGAGGGAGAGGAGGCGGAGCTGCGCGCGCTCGCTGGCGCTCTCGAAGAACTCCATGCCGCCACCATTGCCCAGCTCGACCGCACCGATGCGGCGCTTGACGCGGCGCTTGCCCATTTTAGGGCAAAGCCAGCGTGAGCACGGTCGGCAATGCCTTGAAGGCCGTAAAACAAGCGATCTTGCTCGAAGAACGGATTGCGAGCCAGAGCAAAAAACTCGAACAATTGGCCGTAGCGATCATCGAGATGGATAAACGCCTTTCGGCGCTTGAAGGCCGCATGGACGGGTTCCTTGCGGCAGCTTCGGCCTTCGGCGCTACATCAGGGGGCCGCGGCAAGCCGGCCGGAGCACAAGGCGGGGTACAAGATCAAGATGAGACCAGCCCGGCCAAGCAAAAGCGCTAGGCGTTTGAGCTCAGGGTCCGCGAGCCGCAGGCCCCTCCTCTTGGGCCGGTTTCCGCTCGATGTGCCGCAGGCTCCATTCTGCGCAAAGACCCGGTTTGGCCTGGCCGCGAATAACGATTTGTGAACAGCTGCGCGGACCATCGGGCGCTGCGAAAAAAACGCTCTCCTCGATCTGCACCTCAGATGCGGGGGAGTCGAACAGCCAGCGTTTACCATTCGGGAGAATGCACACAACGGCGCGGCCGTCGCGCACCCTCTTCAGACGCACATTGGGATGAATGTGAAACCGGACCGCAAACGGAACGGCCCCGGCGGGTCCTCCTGATTGCGTGGGGTGCAAGCGGTCGCTGCCCTCGATCATCCGGCCATCTTTGTGGAGCATGATCCTGCGCTCATGGATGAAACCGAAGCGCGCCTCATAACCGTCATGGCCCACGGCAACGGCCATTCCAGCAGCCTCCTCAAACCGCTCGGCATCGACTTTGTCCGGGCCCGAGACGATCTGATCGGCGAGCCATTTCTGCAGGCCGGTGTGCAAAGCGAAGCGGCACGAGGACGTGTCGGCGAGGACGAGAGTCGAATGCGCCGCGGTCGTGCGCGCGGCCTCGCGCGCGGCCTCGCGGTTCGGGCCGGGAGCGCCGCAATTGACGACGAGGCGCTGCCCTCCCACCGAGAACTCAAAAGAGGCGCATCCCGCATGGGCGCGCCCGGAGAAGATCCGTGGCGGCGCCCGGCCGGTATCGATGATGGCCACCGCATCGGCTGCCTCGAGTCGCTGATAGCCTGAGTAGCGGGCACTCAGGAGCGGGCGCGCCCTGACGTCATCATAGGCAAGAATCGTCGCGAGCAGCTCGGGCGGCGTCACGCCCATGCCGTTGAAGAGCCCAAGCGTGCCATCACCATGCCGGAACAGCCGCAACATCGGCATCATGCGGTCGATGGCATTGAGGAGCTGGGCAGGCGGCTGCATGCCGCGCGCCATATAGGCCTGACGCAAAGGAAGAAGATCGGGCAGCAAATCGAGCAGCTTCTCCGGATTGCGGCTGATATGTCCGCCATCGGGGAGGATTTGACGCTCAAGCTCCGCGGCGAGAAGCTTGGTCGCTTTGCGGATCAGGCCGCGCGCGCCCTCTGAGCAAAGGCCAAGCTCGGCAATGGCAATGGCCGCGAGGAGCCGCGCCTCCCCATCGAGACCCCCGGCGAGCTCGCGCTCGAGGAAAACCTGGGTGCGGCCAAGCCCTTTGGTAAACCGGCGGTAGAAGTTCCGGTCGGCACCCTCCAGAATGACGGGGGATTGGGAGAGGAAGGAAAGTGCCCGGCGCGCGGCGACCTCTGGCTCCCAGGCGGGGGTGTGGCTTGGCTTGCCCATGAGGCTTAAGAAATCATCGACGAGAACGCGAGCGTTCGCCCGCGCAACGGCCGTTTCGGCGGCCCGTAGATGCCGCAGCCAGCCAAACCCGGCAAGCGCGCGGGCCCAGCCCGCCGAGACAGGCTCGAGCTCGAAGGGAGAGCGGCCATGGGCGTTCACGATCTTGCCGCCGAACGCGAAGTAGCCCGCATAAACATCGGCCGCGAGAGTGGGGTCGGCGGTCCTTATGTCTTGCGGAGCAATGAGAAGCCTTTCGGGCGGACGGCGTCCCAATCCTGCGATGGCACGCAGCGGCGCATAAACGAGGCGCCGCAGTGCCGGCCATGCCCGGAGAGCAAGGAGGCGCAGCAAGTTCGCGCGGTCTTTGAATGTGCTGCCGGCCAGGCCTTCACTCCCTATCGTCATCGTCCTGCGGTCCTGTGCCGGACTGCGATCAGAATCCCCCATCCAGGGAGCTTTGCTCCCGGGCCGCGCTGGGGTTAGCACCAAAATACCTCACCGGCCATCAACCGCGGCGCAGCAGGCGGGCCGCGAACAGGCCGTCGAGCCCGGAAAGACGCGGCTCGGCTGCAGGCAGATGAGATGGCAAGGTGCGCAACTGACCCGCCGCGTTCAGGAGCTGAGGCAGCCCGCCAATCTCGCTTGCTTCGATTGGGTCCTGCATTAGGCCAGGATTGCGGCGAAGCAGAGCCGCAATTTGCATTTCGTTTTCTTCTGGTTCAAGCGAGCAGGTGCAGTAGACGAGGGTGCCCCCCGGGCTTGAGGAGCTCCGCTGCCTTATCGAGGAGGCGCGCTTGGAGTCCGGTCAGAGATTCGAGATCGCGCGGCCTCTTGATCCAGGCGACGTCTGGATGACGGCGGACGGTGCCGGTCGCAAGGCAGGGAGCGTCGAGGAGAACCGCGTCGAACGGCGGCAACTTGAGGGTTAACACGTCGCCAACCGCCACCTCGGCACGTAACTTCAAACGCGCCAAATTGGCTGTCAGGATCTTCAGGCGCTCGGCCGAGCGGTCGATCGCCGTCACCTCGGCGCCGGAGGCCGCGAGCTGGGCCGTCTTGCCCCCGGGCGCAGCGCAGAGGTCCGCGATTCGCATGCCAGGCCCTGCGCGCAGAAGCCGGGCCGGGAGCGACGCCGCGGCGTCTTGAATAAACCAGGCTCCTTCCGCAAATCCCGGCAGCTCCGTCACGGGCCGGCGCGTCCTCAGCCTAAGTGAACCCATGGGCAACCCGATTGCTTCAAGCTTTTCTGCCCAAGCCCGCGGATCGGAAAGGACCGTTACATCGAGAGTGGGCTCCAGCCGGTGCGAGCTTGCAATCTCGCGCGCGCCCTCTTCGCCATAGGCGCTCCGCCAGCGCGCCGCAAGCCAGGCAGGCGTGTCATGCGCAAGCGGGTCGCTTTCCGCCAAGATCTTGTCGCGCGCGCGGATCAGATTGCGCAAAACGCCATTCACAAGAGAGGCAAAGGGCGCGCTTTTCGGCTCGGCACGCGCCGCGCGGACGGCAAGATCGACCGCTGCATGATCCGCCACATTCAAACAAAGAATCTGGGCCGCCGCTGCCACCAATATCCACTCGATCGATGGCGCCTGACGCGGCAGACCTTTCTCAAGGAGCTCCTCAAAGGCCCGGCGGATAGTTCCGAGCCTGCGCAGGGCAGCGGTGGCAATCGACCGTGCGAGCGCAACGTCTTGGGGCTCCAGGCCGCCGAGCCGCGATAGAGCGGCCGGTGCGGCACAGCACTCATCGAGAGGGTGCCGCCGCTCAACGACGTCGCTCAGAATCGCGGCCGCAGCAATCCGCGCCGCCAGGCCTGGGAAGTGCGCTCCTTCGGCCGGTGTTTGCGCCGGCACGCGGCCGCCCGGGCGCCTCGGGGGCCCCCCGCCGCGCCCGCCGCTACTTTTTGGATGCGCAGGTGCGCTCAAGCCCGTATCCGCGCCATAGCAATTATGTGAAGGCCCGTCATGGCGCTCTCTAGCATGGATGGCGCCACCTTGCCCAGCCAGCGCGGAGCCAAAGGCTCAGAGCAGGAACCGGCGCAGTGCCGGCGCGTTCGGTTGGCGTCCGCAGCCAAAGGAGGTGCCATGAAAGCCGTCGTGTTCCATGGTGTTGGCGACATTCGCCTTGATGATGTGCCTGAGCCCAAGATCGAAGAGCCAACCGATGCGATCGTGCGCCTTACCGCTTCCGCCATCTGCGGCACCGATCTGCACATGGTTCGCGGCACCATGACCGGGATGCAAGAAGGAACTATCCTCGGCCATGAGGGCGTCGGCATCATCGAAGAACTCGGCACGATGGTTCGAAATTTCGAGATCGGCGATCGCGTGGTCATTCCCTCGACCATCGCTTGCGGGACCTGCTCCTATTGCCGGGCGGGCTATTACGCCCAGTGCGATGCCGCAAACCCGCACGGGAAAAGGGCAGGCACGGCCTTTTTCGGCGGTCCTGGGCCGACCGGGCCATTTCATGGACTCCAAGCCGAAAAGGCGCGCATTCCTTTTGCCAATGCGGGGCTGGTCAAGCTCCCGGACGACGTCAGCGACGATCAGGCGATCCTGCTCTCGGATGTTTTTCCGACCGGTTACTTCGGCGCCGAGATGGCGGAAATCGAGGATGGGGATACGGTCGCCGTGTTTGGCTGCGGGCCGGTTGGTCAATTCGTGATCGCAGCCGCAAAGCTCCTCGGTGCGGGCCGTATCCTTGCCGTCGATTGCTTAGAGGACCGGCTTGCGATGGCGCGCAGGCAAGGCGCGGAGACCCTGAACTTCGAAAATGAAGACCCCGTCGCGACGATTCTTGCGCTGACCGGCGGGATCGGCGTCGACCGTGCCGTTGATGCGGTCGGCATCGATGCCCTCCATCCGCACCGGGGGCCAGCAGCCCGTGAGGCTGAAGAGCAAGCCCGGCTCTTCGCCAAGGAGCTTGAGCAGATCGCCCCGGAGCAGCACCCAAGCGGCGGCAATTGGCAGCCGGGCGATGCGCCCAGTCAGGTCTTGCAGTGGGCTGTCGAGTGCCTCGCGAAGGCAGGAACCCTGGCGATCGTTGGCGTTTATCCGCAAACCGCGACGAGCTTCCCCATTGGCAAAGCCATGAACAAAAATCTCACCATCAATCTGGGCAATTGCCATCACCGCAAATACATTCCGCACCTTCTCGAGCTCGTGCGCAGTCATGTCATCGACCCGGCGAAGATTTTGACTCACGCCGAGCCGGTTCGCGGAGCGATCGACGCTTACAGGGCTTTCGACAAGCGCGAGCGGGGCTGGGTGAAGGTGGAGCTCGTTCCGGCCGAGGCCGCGGCATAGGAGCCAAAGGTTCCCGTTGCGCCAGGCGCGCGAGCCCAACGGCGGGCCGGACTACATCAGCCATTTGTGGAGAGCGGGGTCGCGCACCGTGACCATTGCCACGGGAAAGCGCAGCCCGAGCCATGGAAGCTCGGCGACCGTTCCTCGCGCGCGCAGCGGCGTGACCGTGACCCGGAGAGTCCGGCTCGGGCTGCGGCGGATGACGATTTCGCCGCCTGGACCGCCGGGCAACTGCAACTTCCGGCCGCAGGAGGCGATCAATTGTTCGAGCTTGCCGGAGCCGTCGCTCGTTCTGAGGCAACCGCGGTGCAAAGAAAGCCCGCTGCGGGAATCGAGCAGCGCTCTCGCCCAGCCGTTCGCGAATAAGACGCGCGCCTTCTCATCGACCAGCATCACCCCGGACGGGAGTTCTTCTAGCCGTTCCGGCGCCGTCTCTTGATCGAGGTCGCGCATGCGGAGCTCGCGATGGATGCGGACAGCCCGGTCCACGTGCTGAAGGGCATTCTCGAAAATGCGCTTTTGCTCAGCGCAGATCTCGTCGTCACCGGGCTTGTTGGCGATCGAGAACACAGTCGAGCCGGCATCGGTCAGCAGCAAATTGGCCCCGATTGCCGCAAAACCAAAGCCCGCAGGCTCAAACCATTCGTGAAAGAACGGGGTCCCCGCGAGCTGCTCGCGGGAGACGAGGCTCTCGAGTAAGAAGACCTCCCCGCGCGGCCGGCTCAAGGTGCGCGGCCAGAGCGGATTGTGAAAGGCCCAATATTTCTTAAAGCTCGCATCCATGACTGGGTCGGTGCGCGGCGCGATCGACTCATAGCTGCCGGCCCGCCTGTCGAGCGACATGAGGCCAACCTGCCCCGCCCCCATGGCATCCGCGACTCTAATCAGCGCAAGAGGCCAGAGCGCCTCCTTAAGCACCGCCTCGTAAATCAGATCAATCGCGGCCTTGAGCTCGTCTTCTTTCCCCATGCGAAGGCGCCCACGAATCAGCGGCCGCCTTTGGCCAGGCGGCGGATAGAAGCGGATCAACTAACATACCTGGCGCTCATGTTTCCACGCCGCCGTCCTCGTCGGCCGCGCCGAGAAGAACGCGTACAAGCTCCGCCTGCCGGTGTGTTCCCGTCTTGAGGAAAATCACCGAGAGGCGGGACTTGGCGGTCTGCTCTGAGACGCCACACCGCCGTGCCGCCGCTTTCCGCCCGTCCCCCCTTGAGATCTCGGCAGCGAACGCGGCCTCGGCCGGCGTGAAGCCAAAGCGGCGGCGCAAGACCATGGCACGCCTGGTCCGGTCGGCCTCATTGTCGGTCACGACGACAAGCGCGGCAGGGCTGCCCTCGCTGAGCCAGGGAAGCTCTCTACGCCGCAAACCCGAGCGAAGAGGTGTAACGGTTAGACTAAGCGATGCACGGGGCGGCTCGCGGGCCGCCTCGATCTCGCCCCCCGCACTCAAAATGGCCCGGGATGACCCTGAGCAGGAGGCAATCAGCTTCTGCAATTCGTCTTGGCCGCGGTTCACCGCGATACGGCCGCTTTGCAGAAAGATTCCGTCAGCCCGTTTGAGCATCGCGGCCGCAGCCTCATTGGCGAGAACAACTCTTCCCAGTGAGTCAACGAGCAGAGCGGCCTGCGCCACGGACTGAAAACCCTCAGCCGACGCTAGCTGGTTCGTCTCCAGCGCCGCCAATTGACGGCTAATGCGCACAGCCCTGGCAAGATGCGGTAAAACAGTTGCGAAGAGATGGCCTCCTTTAGAGGAGATAGCCTCTTTGCCCGGTGCATTAAAGGCGCAGATCAAGGCCGAAAAAGACTCGCTGGCCACCAGATTTCCGCCCATCGCCGCAAGGCCGCATCCAGCTCTTCGCCACCAGTCGTTGAAGATTGGTGTCGCCGCAAATTCGCGGCGCGGCATCAGATCGTCGAGAGAGTAAACTTGCCCGACAGGGCGAAGCGCCGCGCGCGGCACGAGCGGATCCTTGAACGCCCAATGCTCCTTGTAACGAGCAACCAAATCGGGATCGAAGCGCGGGGCGATGGTTGAAAAGACGCGGGCGCGCCAGTCGAATGAAGGCATTGCAATTTGCGCAACGCCCATTGCATCGGCGAGTCTGGTTAGAGCCCCCGGCCAGAGGCTGCTGTCGAGCACCGCTTCGTAAAAGAGGCTCGTGAGTGCGAGCGGTTCCCTTTCCGCGGTCATGGCACACCTCGGCGGGCACGGCTCCCCGGAAAGGCCGATGCTTCAGGCTTTTGGAGCCGAAACCCAGGGCGATCTTAAACTAATGTTCTTATAACGTTATGAAATTTTTTACAACGCCAATTCGTCAGTATTTTCCTGAGCGCACAATCAGCCAGATCAATGTCAGGCCAAGACTGCAGCCAATTGAGAAGACGACGAGTCCCATGAGGGTAACCCCCCACAGCATCGGCCCCTTCTCCGCAAGCAACAAAAAGCTCGAGCCGATGATGAGCGATGCGATCACAAGCCCAACCGCAATCCGGTTGCTTGAGCGGTGGAGCTCGCCGACGACGTAATCGAACCCCTGGCGGCCAAGGTCGATGGAAAACCGGCCCGTGGTCATTGCTTTGATTAGCGTTTCAAGATCGCGCGGCAGCCGGCGGGCAAGTCCGGCCCACTCCGCAGCCTCGCCCGCCGCTGCCTTCAGGAGCTGGGAAGGCTGTTTTGCGGCCGCAATCTTCTCCTCCGCAAACCGCCGGCATTGGTCGATCACATCAAAATCGATATAGAGCCAGCGTAAGAGCCCCTCTATCTCGGCGAAGGTGCGGAACACGAGAAAGAGCTCGCTTGGAAGCTTAAGGCCGTGACGGGCTCCGTTCTGCATCATTCCCATGAACATCTCGCCGACCTGAATGCGCCTGCGCGGCTGCGTGAGCTGCTTCAAAAGAATCGGTTTCAAACCTCTAAGGAAGCCGGCTAAATTGACATCTGGGGCCGCGTGCGCAAGGTCGAGCCAAATGGTCGCTACCTTCTCAAAATCTTCGGCGATCGTTGCCAAGAAAAGATCCGCTAGCGCCTTGCGCTCTCCTTCGGTGACATATCCAACCAGGCCGAAATCGATGAAGGCGATTCGCCCGTCCCGCAGCATAAGAAAATTACCTGGATGCGGATCGGCTTGATAAAAGCCGAAATCGAAAATTTGCCGCAGAAAATTGTTAAGGAGCTGCTCGGACGTGCTCTTCAAGTCGACACTCATTGCGAGCAAGCGGTCGATGTCATCGAGCGGGATGCCATCGACATAATCCATGACTAGGATATTGCGATGCGTGAGCTCCCAATGGATCTTCGGCGCGCAGACGTAGGGGTCGCCCGCGAAATTTTGTGAAAAGCGCGCCATATTGGTTGCTTCGAGGACAAAGTCGAGCTCCTGCTCTATGGCGGCCGCAAATTCTTCGACCATTTGCGTTGGGTTGAATGACCGGCTCTCGGGCAGGTACTTTTCCATCAATCCTGCTAGCAACCGCAGCACGGCGACGTCGGAGGCAATAATTTTATCGATGCCTTGCCGCTGAACCTTAATGACGACCTCGGCGCCCGTCTTGAGAGTTGCGCGGTGGATTTGGGCAATGCTCGCGCTCGCTAAAGGCTCAGGATTGATGAGCTTGAATGGCGAATCGGGCGCGAGATAATAATCGGGCAGCGCCTCTTTGATTTCCTCCCACGGGACCGGCTTCGTGTGCCAAAAGAGGCGGCTCAATTCTCTCGCAAATGTTTCCGGAACGAGATCATGGCGGGTGCTGAGGAGCTGGCCAAATTCGATGAAGGATGGCCCGAGGTCCTCAAATGCGCGGCGCAGCCGCTCCGCCGTGTGCCTGTCCTCTTCCTGATGCTGGCTGGCGTACCTTATCCTGTCGAGGGGGGAAAGCTGGCCGTGAAGAGCCAAGCGTTTCACCACCCGGTAAAAGCCGTGGCGGGCGAAGACCGCGAGAATCTGCTGGAGCCGCAAAACAAGCTTTGAACGGTCCTGAAGTGCCTTGAACATAATTCTTTGCGCCTCCTCCCGGCACGGGCATACGCAATCACGTGCTCTCGTTTTTAGTTAAGGCGCGGCGAGAGATAGCCTAGGCATGGCGGCGCAGGAAGTATGACAGGAAAATAGCAGCAATGTTGCGGCCAGACGACACTCAATGCGCAAAGTTCACGGCTGGAAGGCCTTCACGGCTTCATTCTTGGTGCTGTAGATGTCGAAGATCCTGGTCATCCGGACAAGCTCGAAGGTCTGATAAACCTGCTGCGATAAGCCGCAGAGCTTCAACTCGCCGCCCTTGGCGTTAAGCTGCCTCAGGCACGACAGAAAAGCGCCGAGACCTGAACTATCGACGAAGCGCAGCTGGCTCAAATCGAGAACCATTTTTCTGTGCGCGTCGAGCAGCGGCCCGATGGCCGATCTAAATGCGCTGGTATTTGCGGCATCGAGATCTTTTCCCGGCACCGCGACCACCGCGACATCGCCAAACTGCTCGAACTTCATGTCCATGGCCGTCTCTTCAGATCGCCGCACGCTTTTTGACAAGCAAGACGCAGTTGCGCCCCCGCTCGTCGCGCAAATAACGCGCCTCGTCAGTGAGCCTCGAAATCATATAAACGCCAAAGCCATTCTCCTGCGACCCATTGAAGACCGGCTGCGGCACGGCTGCAGGATCAAATGGACCTCCGAGATGGTGCAGCCGCAGGACGACTCTATCGGGCCACGCCTCTGCACCGATTTGGATGCGCTGATCGGTGCGGCCGTTGTAGGCATGCCGCATGATATTGCTCAAAGCTTCATTAACCGCCAGACAAAGCTCCTCTGCCTTGTCCGCCGGGAGCCCTCCTCCAGGGATTTTTTGGCAAAAATCATGCACAAATGCCCGCGCCCGCACAAGCTCTTTGAGATCGCTCGTGATTTCACTTGTCCTGCGCGCAAGAGGAAGCTTGCGCTCCTCGATTTTAACCGCGACGCAAGTCAGGTCATCGGCAAAAGCTTCCGAATTCGAAAACGCAACAACTGCCGTGCGTATTTTTGTGATCAGCTGCAACGCATCGAGCCGGCTATTGAGCCGCACGCATTCGGCAAGCCGGCTTATGCCGAAAAATTCTCCCGCATTGTTTTGGGACTCGGTGATTCCGTCCGAATAGAAGAGAAAGATATCGCCGGGCTCAAAAGCCTCGGTAATTTGCTCGTAGATTTCGCCTTCACTCACCCCGAGAGGCACGTTGGAGCCCCGCAACATGCCGCAACTCCCTGTCTTATGACGGTAGTGGATGACCGGCATGTGCCCGCAATCAACGAGGCTGACATGGCGGCGCTCGAGATCGAATCTCGCGTAGCAGACGGTGACGAAGCTTTCGAGACTTATCAACTGCCGTACAATTTTCGCGTGAGCGAGGGTGACGATTTCCTCGGGTCTTGCCAGCGTTCCGTCAGTCGAAAGCGAGCTAATTTCGCTCAGGGCCTGGAGAAAAGTGCTCTTCGAGGCAGCGCCAAGAAGCGCTGCCGGAATGCCCTTGCCCATGACATCGCCGGCAACGACATCAAGACACCTCTCGCCATGCCTGAAGAAATCATAAAAATCACCGCCAATCCGCTTTGAAGCAATCGTGAGCGCTGCAACCCGCGCACCAGGAAAGTCCTTGGGCGGCTGGTCGAGCAGGAGGCTTTGCTGGATCTTAAAGCCAATCTCGACCTCTTGCTCACGCGCGCGGGCAGCCTGCTCCTCCGCTTGTTTGCGTTCCGTTATGTTGGTCCAGAATCCGACGATCTCCTTGGGCCTGCCTTCAGCATCACGCAACAGGCTTGCCTCGTCCTGCATCCAAAGGTAATGGCCACCTTTCGACCTGAACCGGTATTCCTGCACGAGATGGCCCTTGGCCATCAGGATCGCGGTCTTTTCGATCGCGGCTTCCTTGTCCTCCGGATGGAGGCAATTGATCCACCAGTCGGGCGCGAGCGCCTCCTCGGCCTCATAGCCGAGGATTCGCTTGACGCTGTCGCTCACCCACTGCGACGGGAATCCCTTCGGCGTTACGGCGAGCACATAAATAACGGTCGGGATCGAATTTAGGATGTGGCGCGACTCTGCGGCAGAAACCGTAAAACCGCGTCGCGGCTTTGCTTGCAAGATCATGGCGCACAAGAAACCCCGGAGACCCTCTTGAAAATATAGGGCGGGCCAAGGCCTTGGCGAAGGGCTACTCGGCGGCGTGCCGGAGCAGGCTGTCCGGCAGGGGAACGAGAGCAACCATGTAGCGGGCGAGGTCCGGCGCGATTTCCGGGTCCGCTTTGAGTTCAGTGAGGGTCCGGGGCGGCGGAATGGATTGCCCGCCTTCTACCATTGCCTCGGCCCACAGTTTCAAGGCTTGCGCTGCATGATCGATGGCCTCATCGACCGTGTCCCCTGCCGAGATGCAACCGGGCAAATCCGGAAACCAGACGCCTACAGCTTTGCCTGGCTCCTCTTCGACGATGGCGACATAATGAGTCATGCAGAGGTCAGTCTTCTACCCAGTTTGCAAGGCGATAGATTTTGCTGACGAGGCCTTGGCCGGGATCCTTTTTCGGGTTCGGCAGGAAGATTATCATACTGCTCTTTGGATTGCGAAAGATATGGTGCGAGCCTTGAATTCGGACGAGCACCCATCCTTCGCGTTCGAGACGGCTTTTGATATCGCGGCTATTGGTAAGCATCCGGCGCATCCAAACGATTCGACGTGCCGATGTACATCCACTTAGACGGAGCCAATCTTGGTGGATCTTTAATATTATCTTGTAAGAATCATGTTTTTTAATTCCGGCTTTCCGGACCATAAAGCTGGAGTCCGCCGGTATGCTCGCGCGGCCCGTGCACGCCTCAGCGGTTACTCCTCTCTTTACTTCTCAAATGGTGAACCGGCCAATGTTGGAACTATTCGAGCCCCTCGTCCGGCAGGAGTCCCGTCCGCCTGAGGCCGCGCTTCTTGTCGCGCGTGGAACACGGCGGCTTTTGCGCCAGCTCGATTTCGCGACCATCACCGAGCTGCCGCTTCCCTCCGGCCGGCGCGCCGATATCGTCGCGCTCGCTCCTAACGGCACCATTTACATTGTCGAAATCAAATCCTCCGCCGCAGATTTCCGTGCCGACACGAAATGGCCAGACTATCGCGCCCATTGCGACAGTTTCTTTTTTGCGATCCCGAAGAACATGCAGGCGGACGTCATGCCGCAGGATGCAGGCCTCATTCTCGCCGATGCCTATGGAGCCGAAATTGTGCGCCGGGCGCCCGCCTGCCGGCTTGCCGCTTCAACCCGCCGGGCAATGCTGTTGCGCTTTGCTCATGCGGCCGCGCGCCGGCTGCACCGCATCGCAGATCCCGAGGATACGCGGACCTAAGGACGGTCCAAACAGGCATGTTAGCGCTGAGGGCGGCGGCGCAGAACCGCAAAAGGCGAATCGGCTTCTCGCTCCCCGGCCGGACCCGGGATCGGATCGAAAACCGCGCCAGGCTTGCGCGGATAAAGATCGAGATTGAGAATTAAATATTCCGCGGCAAGCGCACCAAGGTCGATTTGGCCCTCAATGATGGGATCAGGAGCATCCTCATCGAGAAGACCGGCGGCCGCGCTCAGCCGCTGCGCCACGGCGCCGGGCTCCGCAGGAGGCGCGAAGTTCACGTCAATCTCCGCATGGACTTCCGCGGCGAAAGGCTCAAGCGTCACGACGCAGGTTTGAGTGATGAGAGCCTGCAAGGCGCCGCTGACCTTAACCCCTCCTGCCCCGCTCTTGCGCAGGAGAAAACCGGCCTCAAAGCTTTGAACGGCGGCGACGCCGCACTGGGCGGCGAGCGCCCCCCGTTCCGCTTCGCTGGCCGAGAGTTTTGTTTCAAGTCCTGAGTCCGGGATAGATTCGACGGCGATTATCCGCGAGAAGCGGGGGGGATCCGCGTGGCCGTGGTTTTTCATCGCAAACGAACCTCGGGGCAGCGCGCCGGCTCCCATGAGTGCCGGCGGAGATTCCTCTAAGTCAGGGCGAAGAAATGGAAATTCAACTCTCCCGCCACTTAGGAAATCGCCGAAGGCTCGGGGAAGGGTATTCTGGCTTTTAGAAAGACATCAAGCGGCGCATTGGCGAGCGCCGCGGCAGCGGCTTCGGCATACCGGACGAGACGGGCCGCGTCTCTCCGGCCGCCATAGACATTTCGTGAAAGGGCCTGAGCGAGGGCGCCGCTGCCGTTGCGCAAAGCCTGATCGTAGGCGGCCGCACGGCCAAGGAAAGCCCGGGCAAATCTCTTCATGTGCTTTGGCACGCTGATGTCGCCGACGCCCGCCTCCCGCATGGCTCTGTCCAAGGAGGCGAAAATGGCATCAGTTAAATCCTGTGCAATCGCTGGCCCGGGCGGCTCCATCCGGCTGAGGCGGCGCAGCACGAGGAAGCCGTGCAAGGCCAGCGCCTCGAACCGGCCCTCCAAGCTGTCCTCAATGCCATAATCCGTAAAGAGCACAGGATCGCGGGCGGCCAGGCGTATCGCCTCGCAAATCCGGTTAATCTGCTCCTGATTTGACGAGTGCCGGAAAAAGCGAATCATACTGCCGTGTTCAAGAAAGTGCATGGCTGGACGCCTCGCGCTTGCTTTTGCCAGGCTGCAAGGTTAGGCATCGCCTTGCAAAGGCACAGGCCAGTATTGATTTGATCGAGCTCCATCCGTCCGGGAACGGGACACGGCAGGATCCCTGCTTTGCCGAGCGCAGATGAAATGGAGGTCTTAAGCATGGGGCTCTTGACGGCAAGGCCCTCGCAGCGGTGCCGAGCCCGCCGCCTGAAACTCGCCTTCTTGACCGCGGCCGCGCTGGAGCTTGCCGGATGCCTTGGCTATGACGGCCAGGTGATCCACGGCTATCAGCTGAGCCCCAGCACCGCCGAACAGGTAAAGGTTGGAGCCTCTGCGGAGCAGATTCTCACTCTTTTGGGCACGCCGACGACGACCTCGACCGTGGGCGGGGACGCCTGGTACTATGTGACCCAAGTGACAAACCGGAGCGCCGCTTTTCTGCCGCCCAAGGTCACCGACCAGCGGGTGTTCGCTGTTTATTTCACCAAGGACAAGAAGGTCGCCCGGGTTGCCAACTACGGCATGGAGGATGGCAAGCTCATCGACTTCGTCACGCGCACGACACCCACGGCCGGCGCCGAATCGACCTTCCTCAAGGGTATGTTTATTAACCTCTTGCATTTCTAGGCTTGCTGTTTGGTTTCATGACTTCGCCAGAAGCTCGAACCCAAGCTTGGCTGGGGCAAAACCACCTGGCGCCAAGATCGTGCGGGACCAAAGCAGGCGCACCAACGCGAGAGTATTTTTCATGCCCGGCCAACGGCGCGGCAGGATGTGCAGATCCGGATAGGCTGCCATCCCGTCCACGCGGAGCGGCAAGCTTTAACGCGCCAAAATCGCGAGCAGCAGAAGCGCGACGATGTTCGTGACCTTGATCGCCGGATTGATCGCCGGGCCTGCGGTGTCCTTGTAAGGATCGCCGACGGTGTCGCCCGTAACCGATGCCTTATGCGCATCGCCGCCCTTAAAATGCTTGACGCCGTTCCTGTCGAGGAAGCCTTCCTCGATGCTCTTCTTGGCATTGTCCCAGGCACCTCCGCCCGAAGTCATCGAGATGGCAACAAAGAGCCCGTTGACGATGACGCCGAGGAGAGATGCGCCGAGCGCCGCGAAAGCCGAGGCTTTCGAGCCCGAGATCAGAAGCGTGCCGAAATAAACGACGATCGGGGCAAGGACCGGCAAGAGAGACGGCACGATCATCTCCTTGATCGCCGCCTTGGTCAGTAGATCGACCGCACGGCCATAATCGGGGCGCTCCTTGCCCAGCATGATCCCGGGCTTCTCGCGGAACTGGCGGCGCACTTCGAGGACGACAGAGCCCGCGGCGCGCCCGACGGCCGTCATGGCGATGCCGCCGAAGAGATAAGGGATCATGCCGCCGAAAAGGAGCCCCGCCACGACATAAGGGTTCGAGATGTCGAAGGAGACTGCACCGATTCCTTTGAAATAGGGCGCGAGATCCGGGTGGGCGGCGAAATACTCAAGATCGTGGCTATAGGCGTTGAAAAGCACCAAAGCGCCAAGCCCCGCCGAGCCAATGGCATAGCCCTTGGTCACGGCCTTGGTCGTATTGCCGACAGCGTCGAGCGCATCGGTCGAGCGGCGAACCTCCTTGGGCAGGCCCGCCATTTCGGCGATTCCGCCCGCGTTGTCGGTCACCGGGCCGAACGCATCGAGCGCGACGATCATGCCGGCAAGGCCGAGCATTGTGGTGACCGCAACCGCAATACCGAAAAGCCCTGCGAGCTGGCTCGTGATCACAATCCCGCCGATGATGACGAGCGCAGGGAGCGCCGTCGATTCGAGCGAGACGGCCAGGCCTTGGATGACATTAGTGCCGTGGCCAGTGACCGAGGCCTGTGCGATCGAGAGCACGGGCCGTTTGCCGGTTCCCGTGTAGTACTCGGTGATGACGACGATAAGGCCGGTTACCGCAAGGCCGATGATACCGCAGACGAAGAGATGGAAGCCTGAGACCGAGGCGCCATTAGCCGTGCCGATCGTCCCCCAACCGATCGTGAGAGTGGTGGCAACCGCAAGTCCCACAATCGAAAGAAGCCCTGCCGCGATCAGGCCCTTATAGAGGGCGCCCATGATCGAATTGCTGGGGCCGAGCTTAACGAAATAGGTGCCCGCGATCGAGGTGACGATACAGGCCGCGCAGATTGCGAGCGGATAGAGCATGGCGGCATCGAGCACCGGCTGGCCGCTGAAGAAGATCGCCGCAAGCACCATAGTAGCGACGACCGTCACGGCATAGGTCTCGAAGAGGTCGGCGGCCATCCCTGCGCAATCGCCGACGTTGTCGCCCACGTTGTCGGCAATCGTTGCGGGATTGCGCGGATCGTCCTCGGGGATTCCTGCTTCGACTTTGCCGACCAGATCGGCGCCCACGTCAGCGCTCTTCGTGAAAATACCGCCCCCGAGACGCGCGAAGATCGAAATCAGTGACCCGCCAAAGCCGAGCGCAACCAGCGCGTTGACGGTCTCGCGGCTGTTTGGCTCGTAACCCAAAGGCCCGGTGAGAATATAGAAGTAAACGGCAACGCCCAGGAGGGCGAGGCCCGCAACAAGGAGCCCCGTGACGGCGCCGGCCTTAAACGAAATGTCAAGCCCCGCCGCGAGCGACTCCGTTGCGGCCTGCGCGGTGCGGACATTGGCGCGGATGGAGACATTCATGCCAATGAACCCGGCCGCGCCCGAGAGGACAGCGCCTATCATGAAGCCCGCAGCGATGGTCCAGGAGACAAGAAAGCCGAAGGCCAAGAAAATGATGAATCCAACGGCGGCAATCGTGAGGTACTGGCGCCGCAGATAGGCCTGTGCGCCTTCGGCGACCGCGCCCGCGATCTCCTGCATGCGGGCCGAGCCGGCGTCTGCTGCCAGAAGTTGTTTCGATGTGACGGCGCCATAGACGACAGAGAGCAGTCCGGCGAAAATCACCACCCAAACTGAGGACATTTGGTGCAACCTTTGAGCGAATTGGCTGAAATTGCTGAAAGCCTTGGCGGCGCCTGGCGCCTGCGGGTTGACCCTCAACTAAACGAAACTGCTGCGATGCGCAATCGCGCTCGCACCTAAAAATGCTGAAACGAGCGCCTTGCTAAGGTCAACGCCCGCCCCTCTTCATCCCTAAAAACCGGCGGCGCGTCGCCCGGAACGGCCGTGCCGATCGCGCCCACGGGTACGCCTGCCACCTTGGCATCGGACTCGAAAGCCGCGCAACGCGAAGGCGGCACGGCACAGACGATCTCGTAATCATCGCCGCCGGTCAGAATTGTTTCCACGAGAGCAGGCGAATGCGCCAAAGCCTTTCGCGCCGCCTCAGAAAGGGGCACGCCGGCAGCGCTCACCTCGGCGGTCAGGCCTGCGAGGCGCAGCATCTTTGCAAGGTCTCCCGCAAGGCCGTCGGAAACATCCATCGACGCGTGCGCATGAGCGCGCAGGGCTTCCATGAGCCGGAGGCGCGGCTGCGGCAGAAGATAGCGCTCGACAAGGTAGGCCCTCTCTAGTTGCGCGAGGCTTGCGGCCCAATCTGGCTTTCGGGTCCCCGCAAGGCGCAATTTCAGGCCAAGCGAGGAATCCCCAATCGTGCCCGAAACATAAAGCCGGTCGCCCGGCTTGGCGCCCGCGCGCGGAACCATCTGGCCCGCCGGAACGGCGCCAAAGGCAGTAATCGAAATTGTGAGCGGTCCAGGCGTTCGCACCGTATCGCCGCCAAGCAGCGGGCAATTATAGACCGCAGCATCGCCGCCAAGCCCTTCGGCAAAACCTTTAAGCCAAGGCTCCGTCCAGTTCCCAGGCAGGGCAAGCCCAAGCAAGAAGCCCAAGGGTTCAGCGCCCTTGGCGGCAAGATCGGAGAGGTTCACGCGCAACGCCTTACGCGCAATGGGTCCCGGCGGATCCCTCTCAAAGAAATGGACCCCCGCAACTAGCATATCCTTGGTCACAACGGTCTCGTGCCCCGGCCTTTGCGGCAGGAACGCGGCATCGTCGCGAAGTGCAAAGGCAGATGGCCCGGCAAGCGGGGCAAAATACGCCGCGATCAGCTCGTCTTCGGAAGGCCTTCCCATTCAAGAGCGCCTGAGGCGCCCGTTCAATTCCCGCAGGCGCAATTGTGGCCTCCGGGTGCAGCGCACTGCAGCCTTGAAGCCAGTTAGAAGTGCTTTTTCAATAGGGATATCTATGCCGGAACGTGTTTCAAGAGGAGATGCGCTCGTATCTCTTAGGCTTTCCATATTTTCGGGTAAACGAAATCCATATCAGAACTTCGAGATTTCTGTGTTTCAGATGCAGCCGAGGTTTCGCAATCAGGATCGCTCAATTTACTGGCCGCCAGTTCGTCTATTCTGTCGTTAATGATACTATTTGCTGTCTCGATAATGACTGTTTTTGGTAATTTACACAGCATGGCAAGAGAGACATATCGCAGAAGAAGAACCGTCGCGACTAAGTAAATAGCTTGTGTCATATTGAGATTTCTTGCCTTCATTTCTAAGGCTGTGCAGTTGATGAGCTTGGCAACGTCTTCGTTAAACTTGTTGAAAAAAGAAATCTCCGTGGGGCTGAAGCCGCTCGCTTTATAGCTCATTTCGTTTCCCCCTCTCTCTAAAGTCTTTCTATTGGATGATAAGGTCCATATTAAGAGCATCATGTTTAGGAATTTCCACTGGGGTGCTGCTCAATTGCATCACCTCCGACGCAATAGGTCTAACCCGCAGCTCGCGCCGCGGCGCCTAGTCGATTTTCAATATGGGCCGGAAGAAGAAGCCAAGACCGGCTGCTTGCCGCAAATGGTGCTTAGCTAGACGCCCGCCGTGAATTCCATCGGCCGGCACTTGCGGGCCAGCGCATCGAGCACGGCATTGACCATTCCAGCCTCCTCGCCGCCGAAAAAAGCCCCGGCAACATCGACATATTCCTTGATGACGACGCGTGCAGGGATCTCGCCGCGCGCCCTCAACTCATAAGTGCCCGCGCGCAAGATCGCGCGCATCACGGCATCGATTCGCGCGAGCGGCCAGCCTGAGGCCAACGTTTCGTTGACGAGCCGGTCGACTGCCCGTTGCCCGGACAGGACGCCCTCAAGGATTGCGTGAAAGAACTCGATCTCCGCTTGCCTCAGCCGTGCACCCTCGATCTCGCGCCCGATCCAATGACTTTCGAACTCGGCCACGGTCTCGTTCAGGCCCTTGCCCGCGATCTCCATCTGATAGAGGGCCTGGACGGCTGCGAGCCGGGCCGCCGAACGGCGCAGCGCCCCCTCCATCAAACCACTCCCGTCCCGCGCTTGAGCTTGAGGAGCGCGAGCGCCGCGCGCGCCGCATTGCCGCCCTTGTCGCCCCGTTGAGGATCGGCGCGCTCAAGCGCCTGCGCCTCGTCCTCGGCCGTCAGTACGCCATTGCCAAAGGCAAGGCTGCGCGCAAGCGCCAAATCCATCAAGGCGCGCGCGCTCTCCTTGGCGACAATTTCGAAATGATACGTCTTGCCGCGAATGACGCAGCCCAAGGCGACTGCACCCTCATAGGGGCGCTGAGAGACTTCCCCGCGATCAAGCATAATAGCGAGCGCGAGGGGAATTTCGAGGGCGCCTGGGACGCTGACCACGTCGAAAGAGGCCCCCGCGCCAGCCAGCGCCCTCTCCGCTCCGTCGAGGAGCATCGCCGAGATATTCTCATAAAAGCGCGCCTCCACGATGAGAAAACGCGCGCCCTCAAAGACAGCTTCCGGAGCCGGAAAAGAGCGGCGGGGCAAGGGCATCGTTCTCGGCCTGAAGCGCTCGCAGACGCGGGATTAGGTAGCAACCGCCGTTCGCCGCCGCAACGGCGGGCGCGCGAGCCTGCAATGAGATTTCAACGCTCAAGATAAGCCCGGTATCCATGCTTGAGTTTCGCGGAACGGACGATTCCCCGGGCTTCCTCGTCGTGCCCTGCCGCGCATGAGTTCGCGGCGCGTGCGAGATCGGCTTCAATCAGTTCGTAAACCGACTGATTGAGATTACCGGTGGTGACGTCGCCCCAAACGACGTTTTGAAACCGGGCGAGATCCCCCGTGCAGGCAGCATTTGCGGGCAACGCTGGCCAGGAGGGCGGATGCGGCCCCGGCGGCACGGCTGCCCCGGGCGGAGGGTAGGCCGCGGGCTGGTAGCAGCCGCCGAGGGAGGCAGCGGCAAGTAAAGCCGCCTGAAGCAGAGGAGGCCTGAATCTGGACATCTTTTCCATGGAAATCTCCGCCGCAAACGCTGAGCTTGGGGTTTTACAAGGGGGGCCGCAGGAAGTGAAGCCGTCGGGCACGAAAGAATCGAGGCTGCCCTGCAGACTTGGCCGCGCAGGCCTGGAAAGCAGAGCGCCGATGTTTATCTCTGTTGCGCCTCTTTTCGGCCGGCTCGGGCGATCGCAGGCCTGCAGTCTTGTGTTCTGATCAAGAAGGATAGGCGCGATGACCTGCGCCAAGATCATGCTGATCCGCCATGCCGAACGCCCGAGCGCTGATAAGCGGTTTCGGGGCGTCACAATTGAGGGGCGTAAGGATAAGGAAGAGCTTACAGTGCGCGGCTGGCAGCGCGCAGGCGCTCTGGTGCGCTTCTTTGCGCCGCTTGATGGTCACTTTGTTCACCCCGGCCTCGCCCGCCCCGATATTCTCTTCGCCTGCAAGGCCGACGCATGCGATCCGAGCTTGCGGCCGCAGCATACGCTTTTGCCGCTTTCGGAGCTCCTCAAAGTCGAGTTCAATTGCGATTATTACGAGGGGCAGGAGGAAGAACTCGTTAAAAAGGTGCTCTCATCCAATGGCGCCGCGCTTATTTCATGGAAGCACAATAATATGCATCTTATCGCCAGCGCGATCCTCGAGGATAGCGCCTCGGCGCCGCAACGCTGGCCGGTCGACCGTGTCGACCTTGTCTGGGTCTTCGACAGGCAGGGCAGCCGCTGGACGTTTACCCAAGTGCCGCAGCGCCTTCTTGCCGGCGACCGCTCCGATGTTGCTGCCTGAGTACGCCTCCGCCGTGCAAAAAACGCTCACGGCCCAGCGGCCGTCAGCCGGGCCTTGACAAATGAATTCGAATGGCAGCCCAAAGCACCGCTTCAAGCGCATCGCCTTTTTGTCCTCCGGCACGCCAGAGGCCAATGCCGCGCGCGATCAATACATCGCCCGCTTTGGCGAGGTTGATCCCGAGGAGGCCGACGTCGTTGTGGCGCTAGGCGGCGATGGGCTCATGCTGCAAACGCTCCATCGCTTTATGGGCAAGAACAAGCCGATCTATGGCATGAAGCAGGGCTCGGTCGGCTTCCTCATGAATGAATTTCATGGCCCAGACCTTGAGGAGCGGCTCGACAAGGCCGAGGCCTCGATCGTGCATCCGCTCTTGATGGAGGCAACCACAACAGCAGGCGAGGTCATCAAGGCGCGGGCGATCAACGAGGTCTCGCTTCTGCGCCAGTCCTATCAGGCAGCCAAGATGCGCATCTCCATAGACGGAAAGGAAAGGCTAGGCGAGCTCATTGCTGACGGCCTTATCGTCGCGACCCCCGTCGGCTCGACGGCGTATAATTTTTCCGCGCATGGGCCGATCCTGCCGCTTGATGCGACTTTGATGCCGCTTACGCCGATTGCGCCTTTTAGGCCCCGGCGCTGGCGGGGCGCCCTTCTGCCCGACACGGCCCATGTGACCATCGACATCCTGGAAGCCGAGAAGCGGCCGGTCGCTGCGGTTGCCGACCATTTCGAGGTCAGGAACGTTCTGAAAGTGGCGGTGGCAATGGACCACGCGACGGGGCTTGTTCTACTCCACGATCCCGGCCATTCGCTCGAAGAGCGGATCCTTCTTGAGCAGTTTGGATATTGAAGAGTAAGCATGAGCATCGAAATCCGCGAGCGCCGCGTCGTCTCCAACAAGCATGGGACGCTGGAAGAGTTCGGGCTCATGCGAAAGCGGTTCGACGGCAGCAGCCAAGATCTCAAACGTGAGATTTACGACCCGGGCGACAGCGCCGCAATTCTTCTCTACGATCCGCGCCGCTCACGCGTTCTTCTCACGCGCCAGTTCCGCCTCCCCTCATATCTAAAGGACGGCCGCGAAAACCTTATCGAGGCTTGCGCCGGAAGGCTCCAAGGGGCGGACGCAAGGAGCCGCATCATCAAGGAAGCGGAGGAAGAGACTGGATACCGCGTGAGAAATCCGCGCCTCCTCTTCGAGGCGTATCTGAGCCCTGGCAATTCGGCCGAGAAACTCACGTTCTTCGCGGCCGAGTATCGCCCGGAAGACCGCGCCGGACGCGGCGGCGGCCGCGAGGATGAGGGCGAGGACATCGAGCTTTTGGAGCCAACGCTTGAAGAGGCCTTGGCCATGATCGAAAATGGCGAGATCATCGACGCCAAAACGATTATTCTTTTGCAATATGCCAAGCTGCATGACCTGATGAGCACGGCTAAACCGGAAACGGATTAAGCGGTCAGAATCACGCCGCAAGCTCGCTCACGGAAGCTCCCACATCGATCAGAGCGCCCTCGTTCTTGCGCTTTGCGGCAAGCGCGATGACGTTTGCCGCCGGCGTGTTTGCCAGCTTGGCGGCTTTTGCATGAGCCTCTCTCCTTGCAGCAAGGATGGCAGCGCGCAGGGCCTCTCTCGCCTCCTCGCGCGCGGCTTGGGCGTCAAGGCAGCGCAAGGCAGCGAAGATGTGGTCAAGACTGCCCGTATTGATGCTCGCGCATGCATAGAGGACCCGCTGGATCAGTGGCCGCTTAAGCCGCGCCCCTGCCCGCCCGCCGCAGGCATCGTCGCTCGCGAGTGCCTCAAGCCCGGCTCTAAAAACGGGGAGGAGCCGCATGGGCATGCCTGCTCTGCGGTAGAGCCTAGCAAACTGGGCCCCGTTGCACCTGCGCACCCGCGCGATCACCCGCGGCATCGAAACTCCGCTCAACTCCGCAAGCGCGAATTCGAGGAGTTCCTTATGGCCGCACAGCAAGGCGCGCAGAAGCAGCCCTGCGGTGAGCCACCCGGCTGCGTGCAAATGCCTGGCAAGGCGCGCCATCTCTTGCGGCTCGCTTGCCGCTCCGGCAGCGGTTTTGATGATGGCACGCTCCCTTGCCTCTCGCGCCAGCGCATTTGCCGCTTCTGGAGAGTATCCGCGGGCTCTCGCAGCCGGGACGAGCGCGCTGGCCGCCGCCTGGGCCAGATCGCAAACTATGGCTGATGGGAGAGGCCCGCGCGCAAGCAGCGCAGTACGCAGACGCGCTTTAGCCCCGAAGCGCTCGATCATCCGCCGCATGGCGGACTCGAGAAGCCCGGCTCCGGGATTGGCGGCAAGACGTATGATCGCGTCAAGGCAGCCAACTTCGGCAAGCGCAGCAGCAACGGCGGCCGAAAGACACGGCCTTGCGGCAATCGCCATTTGGGCGGCGGCGCCGCCAACGGCAATGCGTTCGATGAGCTCGGCGTCCGCGAGAACCGGCGAGCGCGCGAGGACAATGGCTGCTATCTCTGGGCAATCATGGGCAAGCGCCAGCACAAGGTGAGGCGGGGCTTCGTTTGCATCTGCAATCTTGCCTGCCAGTCTTGTTCGGACCGCGGCAGACGGATGGTCGAGAAGCGCAGCGAGGGCCAGGCTCGCGCTCTGCCTCTGCCTTTCTGGAAGACCCCCGTAAAGGAAACCCTGCGCAAGTCTCTCTGCGGCAGCTGCCGCGGCGGCAGGCGGGGCAGCCTGCACCCAAGCCAGAAATTTTTGCGTGCTCATGATTCGCAAATTCCGCAATCGCTTTTTGAGGCCAATTTTGCGGCAGTATGGTAAAAACCTGCTTAAAGCCGCGTGTACTGCACACAGCGAGCCCCCGTTTCATGAGCATGTCACATGAGCGATACGCTGCAACAAGGTCCCGTACGCCACAAGCGCGGCGGGCTATTTTACGAGGATTTCACGATCGGCATGATGGTCGAGCACCGGCTAAGGAAGACGGTGACTCAAATGGACAACATGCTTTTTTGCAATATGACGCTTAATCCGCAGCCCCTCCATATCGATGCGCATTTTTGCGCCACGGAGACGGAATGGGGCCGCCCGCTCGTCAATTCCCTGTTCACGCTCGGCCTCATGATCGGCATCTCGGTCAACGATCTGACCCTTGGCACGACCATCGCCAATCTCGGCATGACCGAAGTCAAATTTTCCTCCCCTCTCTTCGAGGGCGACACGCTCCATGCCGCGACCGAGGTGCTAAGCAAGCGGCTGTCGCGCTCGCGCCCCGATGCGGGAATCGTCGAGTTCTATCACCGCGCCTATCAGCAGGAGGGCAAGCTGGTCGCCGAGTGCCGCCGCCAGGCCTTCATGAAATGCCGGACGATTTCGGTTTGAACCGCGGAGCCCTCTTGCGCTCTCTTCTTTTCGTTCCGGCCGACAACGAGAGAAAGCTCGCGAAGTCTCTTACGAGCGGCGCCGATTGCCTCATTCTCGATCTTGAGGACTCGGTTGCGGAAGCGAACAAGCCCAAGGCGCGCCTCCAGGCCGCAGACTTTCTCGCCACAGCAGCGGCGCAAAGCCCCCGCCCTCATCTTTATGTGCGCATCAACGGCCTCGGCACGGATCTTGCCGAGGCCGATCTCGCGGCCGTGATGCGCGCGGCCCCAGACGGCATTATGCTGCCAAAGTGCCTGAATGGGGCTTCCGTCCAGCACCTCGGGGCGATGCTCGCGGTTAAGGAGGCCGAGCATGATCTTGCTGACGGAGCGACTCGAATCATTGCGATCGCAACCGAAACGGCGGCCTCGCTCTTTGGGCTCGCGAGCTACGCGAATGCAAGCCCGCGCTTGAAAGGTCTTGCTTGGGGAGCGGAAGATCTCTGTGCCTCCGCCGGCGCCGAGACGGCGAGGCGCGCGGATGGAAGCTACACGTTTCCCTTCGCGCTTGCGCGAAGCCTCGCCTTGTTCGCAGCAGCCGCTGCTCAGGCGCTGCCCATCGATACCGTCCACCTAGACTACCGCGATCCGGCCGCGCTTCGCCGGGAGTGCGAGCTCGCAAGGCGCGACGGTTTTGCCGCCAAAATGGCCATTCACCCGGCGCAGGTTCCTATCATTAACGAGGCCTTCACGCCCTCGAGAGAGTCGATCGAAAGGGCCCGCGCTATCATTGCGGCTTTCGAGGCACAGCCGGATGCTGGGGTCATCAGTTTCGAAGGCGAGATGCTCGACCGTCCGCACCTTGCCAGGGCCAGAAGAATTTTGGCGAAAGCCCTGAAGTTCTAAGGCCCTGGCTGCGGCCGCAGCGCTTTGTGCATACCCCGGCCGCTGCCGTTTTTCTCTTAATACCTGGGCTGTGCTGGCGGCCTTTGCACCGCGCCGCCTTCCGTGCCGGGCTTGGCCTCGACCCCAGGCGCGCCGCTGCCCTCAACCGATCCTTGAAGCTGGGATGGGGGGATATTCGGGCGGGCGGGATTTTCCTTCTGAACCGACGTGCTTGGCAGGGCGGGCTGACCCGATTCGGATTCTGGGCCCGAGGTCACGCCAGGCGCTTGCGCCATGGCCGCTCCGCCGAGGAATATCCCCGAGGCGAGAGCGAGACATGAGAAGAGTCTTGGCATTGGAGAAATCCGCATCGATTGCTCCTCCTTCGTTGGAGTGCCAACGCCAAGATCGCAAATCCGTTCCCCTGCCCCCTTGCGAGGCAATATGCAGCGCCGCAGGCAGGTGGAAAAAGGTCAAATTGAAGCTAGTTGCTTAAGCCAAAGTTGGCCTTCCCATGCTGCAATCGCGCTGACCAAATGCTCATCGCGAGAGGCCAACCGAAAGATGAAACCAGCACGCCTTGTGGTCCTTGGGGTTGCGCTTGCGGCCGGAGGCGGCGCCGCGATGCTCGCGAACAGCTCCTCCGCTCCGCCCCCGCCAGCCGTGGTGCAGGCGCCGGCTGCAACCGATAAGGTGCTCGTAGCGGCAAAAGAGTTGAGTTTCGGGGATGCCATCGGCGCCGATGGCATGCGCTGGCAAGACTGGCCGAAAGACAGTATCCCCGAAGGATTCGTGCGCCAGAGCGCTTCGCCTGGCGCCGCCGAGGAGCTTAGAGGCGCCATTGCGCGCTCCAATTTTGCGCCTGGCGAGCCGCTGCGGCGCGATCGCCTCATTAACGGGCCACATTCCGGCTTTCTCGCAGCGCTCCTTGCGCCCGGCAAGCGCGCCCTCGCAATCAATATCGACACGCAAGGTTCGAGCACGGCTGGCGGGTTTATCCTCCCAAACGACAGGGTCGATGTCATCCACATCGTTAAGGACGAAGGCGCGGCACGCAAAGGCAATGGGAATGATTTTGTCAGCCGGATCATCCTCAAAAACATCCGCGTGCTCGCCATCGGCCAAAACATTCAGGAAAAGAATGGTGAGCGCGTTGTCACAGGAGCCAATGCGACCTTGGAGCTCACGCCGTCCGAGGCCGAGACGCTCATGCTCGCCCAGCGCGTCGGAACTCTGTCCTTGGCCTTGCGCAGCCTCGAGGATGCCAAAGAACCGCGCGCGCAAATCCGCGACAGCAGCCGCGGGCTCCTCGTAGTCCGCAATGGGCTCGCAGTGCAAGAAAGGGCGCGTTGAGCGCAATTTCCCCGCGGCAATCAAGCGGCGCGCGGCCGCCGGAGAACAGAGATGGTTTTGGAAGTGCCGCTCATGAACCGCCTAATATCAGGCCTCGCGCTCGGGGCGCTCGTGAGCATGTGTGCCGTTGCAGCCAGCGTTCCTGCCCGGGCGCAGGAGCAAATCGAAAGCCTATACGGCGGCGCGCCGAGGCGCATTTCGATGGGCGTCGGCAAGGCTGCGATCGTTGATCTACCCGAAGACGCGTCAGAAATCTTTGTCGCTAATCCCAAAATTGCCAATGCCGTCGTGCGCACACCGCGCAAACTCTATCTCATCGGAATGGAAGCAGGGCAGACGAGCGTCTTCGCGCTCGACCGCAAAGGGAACAAGATCGCTGCGCTCGAACTCAGCATCGGACGCGACATTGGCGGGCTGCAGCAGATCCTGCGGGCCGCGATGCCGTCGGCGGCGATTACGGCGCGCACGGTGAATGACACGATCATTCTGACCGGAACGGTAGATTCACCCGAAGAAGCCCAGCGGGCAACAGATATTGCTAATGGATTCGTGCAAAGGCTCTTTGGAGGCGGCGGCCTGCCCGGGGGCCCTCCTTCAGGCCCGGCCGGCGCGGGGCCCTCAAATAACAATGGCCCAGTCGTCAATGCCCTCATAATACGCGGCCGCGCCCAAGTGATGCTGAAGGTCACGATCGCGGAAATCAGCCGCGAAATCGCCAAGCAGCTGGGCCTAACGGCGAGCGCCATTGCCACAAGCTGGGCCACCTTCACCCAATTCAATCCATTCCCGATCAACGGCGTGATCGCCGCAGCCCCTGTCATTGCCCCCGGACTCAACCCCTTAGCGGCCGCGGCACAAAATGGCACGGCAAGTGCGCTCACGGCGCACAACAACAGCAATTCACTAAGCGGCACGTTGCAAGCCTTCGAGCGCTATGGCGTCACGCGTATTCTTGCAGAGCCGACCGTAACGGCGATCTCTGGAGAAGCAGCAAGACTCACCGTCGGCGGCGAGCTGCCGGTTCCTGGCCCTCCGAGCTGCACGAATGGCGGCTTTTGCTCTGTGACGATTCTCTACAAGGACTACGGCGTCTCGTTACGATTTACTCCAGTCGTTCTCGCCGAAGGCCGCATCGAGCTGCACGTCGCAGCAGAGGTCACCGACATCGACAATAACCATACTTCGCAGACGATCAATGGCTTCCCCGTCTATGGATTCTTGACCCGTAAAAATGAGACCACGGTCGAGATTCCGTCCGGGGGATCAATCGCCTCTGCGGGCCTGCTCCAAACGGCTTCACGGCAAGCGATCAACGGCCTTCCCGGTCTCCTCGATTTGCCGATTCTTGGCACTCTGTTCCGCTCCCGTGATTATCAACGCCAGGAAACTGAGCTCCTGATTGTCATAACCCCCTACATCGTCAAACCCGCCGGGCCTCATGAGATTGCCAAGCCAACTGACGGTTTTGCCGACGCAAGCGATCCGCAAGCCTGGTTTCTTGGCCGGATGAATCGGCTTTACGCCTCCCCCGCGAATCCGGAGGCCCTCAAAGACTACAAAGGGCCGGTGGGATTCATTCGCGACTGATACCCGTGAGCGAATAGGAAGGACCTGCATCGAATGCCAGCCATAAAAGATAGCGCCGCATGTCCGCGCCTAAGGGGCGGCCGGGGAAAGCGACTCGCGTCTCTTTGCCTTCCTCTTTCGCTCGCGGCCTGCGGCACCACTGAACGTATGATTGCCTCGCCCTTCCCGATGGAGGACTACCGTGCCCGGCATCCCATCATTTTGGCCGATGGACCGCGCACGCTTGAGATCTTCGTCGATCCGCGCTCTGGCCGCTTCGATCAAAAGAGCGCAGCGAGGCTGGGCGAATTTGCAGAGCTCTACCGGCAATTCGGCCGCGGCCCCATTACGGTTATGCCGCCCGCAGGCCCATCCGGCCCGCCCCCGGTTGTCATGATCCGCAATGCGCTATTGAGGTCAGGCGCACGCGGGCAAATCGTCGTTACGCCTTACCCCGCGGGGCCAAACCCAATCGCCCCAGTCCGTATGAGCTTCTCTGGCCTCAGAGCGGCGGTCGGGGACCGCTGCGGGCAATGGCCGCGCGATCTCGCTCTTGGCAGTGGCGCCGGGGAGGACTGGAGCAACAAACCCTATTGGAATTTCGGCTGCGCATACCAGACGGCCTTCGCGGCCCAGGTTGCCGATCCCCGCGATCTTGTTTCGCCGCAAGCCGAAACCCCAGCCGATACGGAAATTCGCACGGGCGCCATCGAAAGTCTCCGCCGTGCTATGGGTCACAACAGCAAAGATCCGGGCGAAAATTGGAGGCCGCCAAGCTCTGCGATCAGCGATATCGGAGGGTACTAATGAAGCCCGACTCCGTCATCGCCCGTCCGCCGATGGCTCCCGTCCCGCGCATCACAGCGGAGGCATTTTGCGAATCAGCGCAGACAGCGCGCGCCATCGAAGCGGCCGCGAGAGACCGCCGGATGGAACGAGCGCATGTCAGCGTCCATATGGGGGGGCTGGCCGCCGCTCTCGAAGCATTCTGCGATACCCCAACACCCAATCTCATCATCATTGAGAGCGGCGCCAGCCGCCAAGAACTGATTGTTCAACTAGAAAAACTGGCCGAGCTTTGCGATTCGGATACAAAGGTCGTCATCGCCGGAGAGATGAACGATATACTTCTTTACCGCGAGCTCATTGCCCGCGGCGTCAGCGAATATCTTGTCACCCCATTTGGCCCTCTCGATTTCCTCGCGGCGGTTTCCGGCCTTTATTCCGGGGAGCATTCAACGATTGGCAAGATCATTGCCGTGACCGGCGCGAAAGGGGGGACGGGCGCCTCCACGATTGCCCACAACACGGCTCACTTCATCGCACATGACTTTGACACCCACACTGCGATTGCCGACTTGGACCTTGGATTTGGCACGGCCGGGCTCGATTATAACAAAGACCCTCTGCAAGGTGTCGCCGAGGCCGTCTTCGCGCCGGACAGAATTGACGAAAACCTGGTTGACCGCCTCTTAACGAAATGCGCCGGAAAGCTCAGTCTCCTTCCTGCTCCCGCAACCCTCGAGCGCACCTATGATTTTACAGAGGCGGCATTCGATCCCTTAATCGATATTTTGCGGACAACAACTCCTTGCGTTCTCCTTGACATTCCGCATGGCTGGTGTGCTTGGTCGAGACGGCTGCTTGTCAACGCCGATGCAGTTGCAATAGTCGCCGAGCCGGATCTTGCGAACCTGCGCAATGTCAAGAACATGTTCGATGTGCTGCGTTCAGCGCGCGTCAATGACGCACAGCCGCTTCTGATCATGAACCGCACAGGCGTCCCCAAGCGCCCTGAAATCAGCGTCGGCGACTTCGCAAAAGCTGCCGGAGTCACGCCTGCCGCGGTCATACCCTTCGAGCCAAAACTCTTTGGTGCGGCGGCAAACAATGGTGAGATGATCGCAGAACTTGAGCCGCGGGGGAAAACCGCAGAGTTGTTGAAGGAAATCGCACAAAAGCTAAGTGGATCGAATAATCTGCGGAAAGCAAAACGCAACCTTCTCGATCCATTGATAGGCCGGTTACGAGGCATGAAGGCATCTTAGGCAGCGGCGCAAGAGGTGTTCCGCAGCAGCAATTTGATCCGGGATTTTCCATGGTGCGGCCACTCTGCCGATTGATGCGGAAACCCGCATAAGCTTGATAAGGTTTCGAAATGTTCGGCAAGCGTTCAGCCCTGGAGAGGCGCGACAAGATCAATCCTCCGCCCGCACCGGACAGCGGGCCTAAGCCCGGCGGCGCGAGCCCCGCCGTGCAAAGCGCTCCTCGGTTACGCCAGCAGCTCCCGGAACCGCAACGCTCCGAAGATTACTACATCACGAAGAGTATGATCTTTGGAGCTCTGGTCGAAGCAATAGATCTCTCGCAGCTGTCGCGCCTCGATGCCGAAAATGCGCGCGAAGAGATCCGCGAGATTGTGCAAGAGATCATCGCGATCAAAAGCGTCGCGATGTCGATCCCGGAGCAGCAGGATCTGATCGAGGATATTTGCAATGACGTCCTCGGCTACGGGCCTCTCGAGCCTCTTCTCGGCCGCGACGATATTGCGGACATTATGGTAAATGGAGCGTCGCAGACCTACATCGAGGTCAGCGGAAAGATCCAATTAACTAATGTTCGCTTCCGCGATAATGCGCAGCTCATGAACATTTGCCAGCGCATCGTGAGCCAGGTAGGGCGCCGGGTGGATGAAGCCTCGCCGATCTGTGATGCCAGACTTGCCGATGGATCGCGCGTCAATGTTATCGCGCCGCCGCTTGCCATCGATGGGCCGGCTCTCACAATCCGCAAATTCCGCAAAGATAAGCTAACTCTCGATGAATTGATGCGCTTCGGCACGATTTCACCCGAAGGCGGAGAGATTCTGAAGATTATTGGCCGCGTCCGCTGCAATGTATTGATTTCCGGCGGGACGGGTTCAGGAAAGACCACTCTTCTCAATTGCCTGACCAATTATATCGATGCCGATGAGCGGATCATCACCTGCGAAGATGCCGCCGAGCTGCAATTGCAACAGCCTCACGTTGTCCGGCTTGAAACGCGTCCGCCAAATCTCGAAGGAAATGGCGCCATCACAATGCGCGATCTCGTTAGAAATTGCCTGCGCATGCGCCCGGAACGGATCATCGTCGGCGAGGTGCGCGGGCCGGAAGCGTTCGATCTCCTGCAGGCCATGAACACCGGCCACGACGGCTCGATGGGTACTCTGCATGCAAACTCGCCCCGCGAAGCAATCAGCCGTCTCGAATCGATGGTCACGATGGGCGGATTCGCGCTGCCTGCGAAAACCATCCGTGAAATGATTGTTACCTCTATTGATGTCATCATCCAAGCGGCGAGGCTTCGTGATGGTTCGCGCCGCATTACCCACATTACAGAGGTCATTGGCTTCGAGGGAGATGTCATAACGACCCAGGACATCATGGTTTATGAGGTCACTGGAGAAGATGCATCCGGACGCCTAAAAGGCCGCCACCGCTCGACCGGCATCGGACGGCCGCGCTTTTGGGAAAGAGCGCGGTACTACGGCGAGGAAGTGCGGCTCGCAAAAGCCATCGACACTGCCGAGCTTTCGGCTTCGCAATGAGTACAAGGCGGGAGTGCCCGGGATGGAGATTAACACGCACACCTTGATGCTTATTGCGCTCGCCATGGCGGCCTCCGGCGGGTTTGTCCACGTCCTTATCTCTCCTTATCTCTCGGGTGAGGCGAAGGCTCAAAGGCGCCAATCCGCCATTCAGGCCGCATCTTCCAAGCGGAGCTCAGAACGTATTGGCGATGCTGCGGCGCGCCGTAAGCAAGTGGCTGAAAGCCTCAAAGAAATCGAAGCCCGCGGCAAGCGCAAACATCTTTCCCTAGAGGCAAGAATAGCTCAAGCCGGTCTTGCCTGGAGCCGGACCAGCTTCGTGGCAGCGTCAGCCCTGTCTGCGGGATTGTGTACCGGGCTTGTGTGGCTCGCCGGAGGTACTCTCTTTATTGCGATGGGGGCCATCGCCGTGGGCGGTGTTGGAATTCCATTGTGGACTTTAAACCTTCTCCGAAAACGGCGTCTCGCGAAATTTTTGAATGAATTCCCCAATGCCATTGATGTGATCATCCGGGGCGTGAAAGCAGGCCTGCCTCTTGGCGACTGCTTGCGGGTCATTGCCAACGAATCGGAGGAGCCGGTGCGCAGTGAATTCCGTCAGGCGATCGAGGCCCAGGCAATGGGACTTTCCACCAGTGAGGCAGTCGAGCGGATTGGCGAACGTGTCCCTGTTCCCGAGGCGCGCTTCTTTGCGATCGTTATTAGCATTCAGCAAAGGGCCGGCGGTAATCTCGCGGAGGCACTCGGGAATCTCTCTGCCGTTCTGCGGGACCGCAAGAAAATAAAAGGCAAGATCAAAGCAATGTCGAGCGAGTCCAAAGCTTCGGCTTACATCATCGGCAGCCTTCCCTTCCTCGTCAGCGGGGCCGTTTACCTGACAAGCCCAAAGTATATGGAACTCCTATGGATCACCGATACCGGCAAGCTCGTCATGGGCGGCTGCGCCGTGTGGATGGGAATTGGAGTTTTCGTCATGAAGAGCATGATCAATTTCGACATCTAGCCGTCACTCAACAGCGCCCCGGCCTCTAGAGCCCGGGCGCCTGCCGCAAAGCCGCATGATCGAACTCATCCAAAGCAAGCTGACCAACCCGCAATTTCTTCTAAGCGCTCTGGTTGCCATCGCGGCGGCTGCAACCATCTTAACCGTCGCGATGCCCCTCCTTGAGCGCGACACTCTTGCTGAGCGGATGAAAGCGGTTGCGCTCGAGCGGGAGCGCATCCGGGCACGAGAGCGTGAGCGCCTTGTTGCAGAGAAGGGCAAACGCACTCTCCGCCAAGAGCCCAAGGCTTACATGAAGAATATCGTCGAGCGCTTCAGCCTCTCGAAATGGCTCGGGACCGGCCAGGCGAAAGCGAAAATGGCAATGGCAGGTTTCCGCGGCCCGCAAGCAGAAGTCGCCTTCCTCTTCTTCCGCCTCGTCACCCCGAGTCTATGTTTCATCATCTCGACGCTCTACGTTTTCGCAATTCTAAATCTCGCACTAACCGCACCGTTGAAGGCTGGGATCGTGATATTCTCTACCTATCTCGGCCTTAAGGCCCCGGAGATCTACATCAGCAATACCATTAGTAAGCGCCAGCTGTCGATCCGCCGCGCATTTCCCGACGCTCTCGACCTTTTGCTGATTTGCGTCGAGTCAGGAATGTCGGTTGAGCATGCCTTCGCTAAAGTGGCGCAAGAGATCGGAACCCAATCGATTCCGCTGGCCGAGGAGTTGACCCTGACGACTGCCGAACTGTCCTTTCTTCCAGACCGGCGTGCAGCCTATGAGAATCTGAGCCTCAGAACAGGGGTTGAAGCGGTAAAGAATATTGTGACCGTGCTTATTCAGGCCGAGCGCCATGGGACGCCGCTAGGCGCGGCTTTGCGCACCGTTGCTCAAGAAAGCCGCGGCGCGCGAATGATGCTTGCCGAAAAAAAAGCGGCAGCCCTTCCGCCAAAGCTCACCGTGCCAATGATCTTGTTTTTCTTGCCTGTACTTTTTGCGGTTATTTTGACGCCGGCAATCATTCAGGTCAGCCGGACAGTTCACTGAATAGCGGGTTGCCGCGAGGCCTGCTGCAAAGCTGCCTCCCGGCCTCACCTCACATGCCATGCGGGCGCCCGGCGAGCGTAACCAGGAGCTTGCCATCCCCGAAGAGGCGCTTCGCAACGCGCTTAGCATCATCCAGAGTCACTGCCGCAATCAGCCGGTTTCGGTCATCGAGATATTCGACGCCGAAACCATCGGCTTGCAAATTTGCAAGCTGGCCTGCGATTTTGGTCGATGTGTCGAAGCGCAGCGCATAGGACCCAATCAAATATTTCTTCGCTTGCTCGAGCTCACCCTCTGTTGGCCCCAGCTCAGATAAGCTTAAGATTTCTTTTTCTACGACTTCTATCGACTCGGCGGCGCGCTCGTTCTTCGTCGATGTCGAGCCAGCAAACATTGCCGCATGATCGTGCGTCACGAGCTGCGAGTGAATTGAATAGGCAAGCCCGCGCTTTTCGCGCACTTCGCGAAACAGGCGGGCAGTAAAAATGCCGCCACCCAGTATATGATTAACGACAGTCGCAGCGATAAAATCCGGGTCCTTGCGCGCGATCCCTTGCCGTCCGAAGCGAATCGCCGACTGCGGCACATCGATTGGCACCACATGGCGCAGCCCAACGCCCGAAAATCCGGCGGGCGGAACCTGGTTTGGGCCCGGCTCCTCCCTCAGTTCGCCAAATACCTGATCAAGATGTCCGGACAGAGCTGCCGCATCGATCGCGCCAACGGCAGCGATCTTCAAATTGCCGCGTGCGAACATTTCCGCGCGAAGGCCCATAAGATCGTCGCGGCCCAATGCCTGGAGCGTCGAAAGGCCGCCGCGCACCGGGCGGCCGTAAGGGTGATCCGGATAGGCGAGCGCTCGAAAATCCCGCCCGGCGACGAAATCTGGGTCGTTCGCTTCCCGGCGCAAATTTGCTGCAATCTGATTGCGTACGCGCTCGAACGGCTCAGGATCGAGGTGTGCCTCGATCACGGCAAGCCTAAGCAGCTCGAAGGCCCGGCTTGCATGGCGCGCCAACGTCTGCATACGGCCGGTCAGAATATCGCGGTCAGCCGAAAACGATATCTCGATCGCATCCTCTTCGAGGGCCCGGTGGAAGGCTTCTGAATCGTAAGGCCCGGCTCCTTCATCGAGAAGGCCAGCAAGGAGAGCGGCAGCGCCGGCTTTCCCCGGCGGATCTTGCGCCGCGCCGCCCTTGAAATTGAATTCAACGGCAATCAGCGGAACGGAGTAATCTTCAACAAGCCAAGCCTCGATCCCGCCTTTGGAGCGAACCTTTTGAACAGAGGCGGCGCGGGACGGGGATTCAGCTATGGTTTGCGCGCTCATACGATTTTCCAAAACTCAAAAGATCCGGCCCGCTCCCGGGTGCATCACACTGCGAGGGCGTGCCCGCCCGGGCTCACGTTCGAGCTGCCTCGTTTGGCGGGCAACAGGAATCCAGTAACGCCTCGCCTCCTATCGAGCCAGCGCGCTGCCTCATGGACCGCCTCCGGCGTCACCGCTTCGATGCGCTGAGGCCAGCTTATGACATCCTCAACCGAAAGGCCGATTGCCAGCGAAGCGCCATACCAGCGCGCCAGAGCGGCCTGGTTATCCTGAGCATAGATCGCATCGGCGATCAGACGGGTTTTGGCGCGCTTGAAATCCTCCTCTGCAAAGCCTTCGGCGGCAACGCGAGTGATGACCTCGCAGGCTGCTGCCTCCACCGCTTCAAGTGACACCCCTGGAGCTGGCACGGCATAGATGTAAAAGCGCGTGTCGTCGAGCGCCGTGCCTTGGTAATGTGCTCCGGCGGACACAGCGATTTTGAGCTCCATCACCAGCCTGCGAAACAGGAGGCCCGTCTGACCGCCGCCGGTGAGATGGGCCAGAACCTCAAGCGCCTCGGCCTCGCCAGGTCTTGCCGATTTGTAAGAAGGCACCAGGAAGACAGTTTGCTGAACCGGCTGCTCGACCTTTTCGTCGGCAAGTGTCACGAGACGGTGCGCGCGTGGCTCAGGCTCTCGCGGGCGAAAGCGCTCTGGCCGCGTGCCGCGCGCAGAGATGGGGCCATAATATTGTTGCGCGAGAGTTATGACCTTCCCTGGCTCGACATCTCCGGCGACGACAAGAATTGCATTCTCAGGCGTATAAAAGCGCTCATAATAAGCGAGCGCATCGTCACCGGTAAGGCCTTCAATTTCATGCTTCCAGCCAATAATCGGCCGCCCATAAGGATGCTGGCTGAAGAGCACCGCTTGAACCGCTTCGCTGAGCTGCTCCGAAGGGTCGGTATCGGTGCGCATCCGGCGTTCTTCGAGCACAACATCGCGCTCCGGCAAGACGGCCTCGCCGGTAAGCACGAGGTTCATCATGCGGTCGGATTCATACTCCATGCACACCGGAAGGTGCTCCTTAGCGGCGCGCTGGAAATAGGCGGTGTAGTCATGCGAGGTGAAGGCGTTTTCCTGCCCGCCAAGACTTGCGATGAGCTCTGAGAATTCGCCTTGCGGATGGTTCTTCGTGCCCTTGAACATAAGATGCTCAAGGAAATGCGCGATGCCCGATTTGCCTAGCGGGTCCTCTCCAGCTCCATTGCGATACCACACCATATGGGTGACGACCGCAGCGCGATGATCCTCGATCACCACAATATCGATGCCGTTTGCGAGAGTTGCTTGCGTAACCGGCGGCCCCGGCAAGCGGTCTTGCATCTGCTCACCGGGGCTACGGTCAGCGCCGTTGCGGCGGGCAGGTACTGCCTGTGCAATTGCCATGTAATCCACTGCCTTTTGCCATGTAATCCACTGCCTTAGAGAGGGCCACGCTAGCGCATCTAGCGGCGCGCTCTGGCACCGGCCGCGGCGGCCTTACAACAACATATAGGACGGCATTTGGTGAAACGGCAATGGCCCGCGAGACGCCGTGTACCGCCTGGAGCCGCAGGAAGAATTGCTAGGAGCCGGCTAGTCTGCCGCCGAGTCCTTATGGCGCTGGGAGCGGATATAGGCTCCGGCGTCGGCAGGATCTGGTTGTTCTTTCGGCGGCTCCATCGCCGCCTTGGCCGCGGCGGTCGCTTGCCGGTATCCGGGCGGCGGCTCGGTTAAATATTTCCTCGGCGGCTCGGGGCCTGGCTGGACCGTATCGGAATGAAGGCCCGTGACAATGGACTTCAGCGCGTTCCAAGGCGCATAGAGACAGATCGGGGTGCCCGCATTCGCCTGGCATTCGTCCGGCGGACCATCCGACGGCAGCTGGCCCTTGTGCTCTTCAAGCTCCCGCTGCGACATCTCCACCCTGGTGTTCGGCGTAATTTGCGGCGCGGGCGTTTTGGATGCGAGAGCGGCCCGCCGCTGTGCGGCCACGTCGGGATCTTTTGGCCAGGAGGAATCTCGCTTCGCTTCTTTCGGCGGCGGCAAATCGAAGCGGGGCGGCACGACAAGGGGCGGCCGCGCCCGGTAGTCGATGCCGTCTGAATCCTTATCGAACTGCATGCCGAAAAAGCCAAGCATCGAATTGAGCGGATTGGTGTCCTCGAAGGCGCGCCCGGGCAGTGGGTAGAGGAGCGCGCTCCCTGCGGCGATGGCGGACAGGAGAACTCCGAGCCCAGACCCGCGCCTGAACTCCCAGTCGAACTTGATGCCGAGCGATCTCATCTTTTCGAACATGCCTGCGCACCCGCGGAGCCGGTGTAATCCGCCGCGCCCGCTATTTTCTCCAGGTTCAAGGCATTTTCTGGGCAGCGATTCCTCATTCTCCAGGCGCTCGCCCGGCCTCGGGCTCGGTCTTCGAAGCTGACAAAGAATCGTAAATTAAGACCAAAACACCCCCCACGATCGCGGCATCGGCGAGGTTAAAGACGTACCAGGAAAAGGAGCCCGCGTGGAAATGGTAGAAATCCGCGACATAGCCATAGGCGAAGCGGTCGCAGGCGTTACCGAGCGCCCCGCCCACGATGAGCCCCAGGGCCAAGGCTGCACTCTTCGTTTTTGCGCGCCAAAGCCAGACGCCTAAGAAGGCAGACGCGGCAAGCGTGAAGGCAAGGAGCCCAAGCTTCTGCCCCTCTGTCTCAGCGCGCAATAGAGAGTAAGAGATTCCGGGGTTCTTGGCAAAGACGAGGTCGAGGAAGGGCGTTAGCGGGACGGGCTGGCGCACCTCGATTCCGTAGACATATATGAGCCACAGCTTATTGGCCTGATCGATGAGGAGTGTGACGGCTGCGGCTAAAAGGCCGAGGCCCCGCGGAGTCATGGCCAGAGGCCCAAGGCGCGCCATTCGCGCAAGGCGTCCGCATCGCGGGGGCTCACATCGGGGAACTCGGGATCGCTCCCGACAAGAGGCGAAATTTTCCAGGATCTCGCGCACTTCCCGCCCTTGGCGCGCGCAGCCAAGACGGCAACGCCCGGAACCTCGTTAAGCCGGAAGGCGTCCTGCGGCCCCTCCCCGGCCTCAAGGACAATATCTGAGGTGATGCAGACCTCGGCGAAATCGATCGACTCGACCGTTGCGTGAAGAGTCGCATCGGCGATGAAAACCCTTGGCGCAGCTTCGAGCGAGGAGCCGATCCGCTTTTGCCCCCGCTCAATCTCGAGCGCGCCGGTGACCACCGAGCGCACGCGCCAGATCTTTTCCCACTTCGCGGCAAGCTCATCATTGCGCCAGAAGGCCGGAATGAGGGGGAATTCCTTGAGATGGATTGAGAGGGAGCCGGGATAGCGCAAAAGCCAGGCCTCCTCGCAGGTAAAGGCAAGCACCGGCGCGAGCCAAAGGGTGACGGAGCGGAAGATGCGCTCGATCGCTTCCAGAGCAGCGCGCCGCTTCAGGCTCGAAGGCGCCTCGCAATAGAGCGTATCCTTGCGGATATCGAAATAGAAGGCCGAAAGATCCGTATTGAGAAATGAAGTGAGGCGGGCGACAACGCGCTTGTAATCAAACTGCGCATAAGATTCGCGGATCTCCGCATCGAGCTCATAAAGGCGGTGGAGCATGAGCCGTTCAAGCTCCGGCATGCACTCGTAGCCAACGGTGTTCGCCTCCTCGTAATGGGCAAGCGAGCCGAGCATCCAGCGAATCGTGTTGCGCAACTTTCTATAAGTTTCGACAAATGTTTTGAGGATCTCCGGCCCGATGCGCACATCGTCGGAATAGTCCGAGGCCGCCACCCAGAGCCGCAAGATATCGGCGCCAGAGTCTTTGATCACGGCTTGCGGCGCCACGACATTGCGGAGCGATTTTGACATCTTTTGGCCCTTCTCGTCGAGACAGAAGCCATGGGTCAGAACGAGGTCGAATGGTGCGTGGCCGCGCGTGCCGCAGGATTCAAGAAGCGAGGACTGGAACCAGCCGCGATGCTGATCGGAGCCCTCTAGATACATGATTTCGTCCTCGCCGCCGTCGCGGATGCGGCGGATTCCTCGAAATACAGGAAAATGCTTTGGATCTTCCAATGTGAACGCGTGGGTCGAGCCCGAATCGAACCAAACATCGAGGACGTCATCGATCTTCTCGTAATTTGCGGGGTCATGCTCTGGCCACAAAAAGCGACCGGCCGCGCCTTCGGCAAACCAGGCATCCGCGCCTTCATTTTCGAAAGCCTCAGCGATGCGCTTATTGACCTTGTGGTCAACAAGAATATCGCCCGTTTCCTTATCGACGAAGATCGTAATCGGCACGCCCCAGGCGCGCTGGCGCGAGACGACCCAATCGGGGCGGTTTGCGACCATGCCGCCAATCCGGTTCTCTCCCGAGGCAGGGTACCATTTGGTCTTGCCGATTTCGGCAAGCGCGATTTCGCGCAGGGTGAGGCCGCGTGCCAGCTTCTCCTCATCCTGACGAGCGTGCGCAGCACGCGTCTCGAAGGACCGGCTGCTCCCGCCCTTCAAGGCGGCGCCTCGCGCCTCCCCAGGACGAGAGCCTCTGGCGATGGGCTTATCGAGCGCGATAAACCATTGCGGCGTATTGCGGAAGATCACCGGCTTCTTCGAGCGCCAGGAGTGCGGATATTGGTGCTTGAGTTTTCCGCGCGCGAGCAGACGGCCGGCATTCAGGAGTGCCTTGATCACCGCCTCATTGGCATCGCCCTTATTGCCTTGATCGTCAATCACGCGGCGGCCTTCGAAGCCCGGCGCATCGCGCGTGAAAGAGCCATCCGCATCGACGGTATAAGGAATGCGCGTCTCAATGCCTTGTGCTTCGAGCATGGCCTTGTTGGCCATCCAAATGTCGAAGTCGTCGCGCCCGTGGCTTGGCGCGGTATGGACAAATCCGGTGCCGGCCTCCTCGGTGACGTGCTCGCCATCGAGGACGGGCACCAGGAAATCGTACCCGGGGATGGCTCCCGCAAGCGGATGGCGCGCTGTCAATCCAGCGATCTCATTCGCAGAAATACTGCGCAATCGCGCGAAATGGGGAGCTTTGGCGGCTTCGAACACGCTTTCAGCGAGCGCATCGGCGAGAATGTAGCGGTGCGCTCCCGCTCCGTGCCCTGAAGTGTAGAGGCCATACGAGATCTTTGAGGAAAAACTCACCGCGCGGTTCGCGGGAATGGTCCAGGGCGTCGTCGTCCAGATGACAAGCGAGGCATCGCCGAGTGCCTCGCTGGCAGCGATCAGCGGAAAAGCCACATAAATCGAATCGCTGACATAGTCCTCATATTCGACCTCGGCCTCGGCGAGCGCGGTCTTCTCGACCACGCTCCACATCACGGGCTTTGAGCCGCGGTAGAGCAGGCCGTTTTCCGCGAACTTCATGAGCTCGCGGGCGATCTGCGCCTCTGCGGCAAAGCTCATCGTAAGATACGGATGCTTCCAATCGCCAACCACGCCAAGGCGCTGGAACTCCTCTGATTGCACGCCAACCCAGTGCTCGGCGAAGGCGCGGCACTCGCGGCGGAACTCATTGATGGGCACTTCGTCCTTGTTGCGGCCCTTGGCCCGGTAGGTCTCCTCAACTTTCCATTCAATCGGCAGCCCGTGGCAGTCCCATCCCGGCACATAATTTGAATCCTTGCCGAGCATGCGCTGCGAGCGCGCCACCAAATCCTTGAGAATCTTATTCAGCGCATGACCGGTATGGATATTGCCATTGGCATAAGGCGGCCCATCGTGAAGAACGAATTTGGGCTTGCCTCGCCCCGCCTCAACAATCCGCTCGTAAAGCCCAATCTCCTGCCATCGCTTAAGAAGCTCGGGCTCTCTTTGCGGGAGCGAGGCGCGCATCGGAAATTCCGTGCGCGGCAGGAACAGGGTTTTCGAGTAGTCCGCCCCTTTTGCCGCGGCAGGTTGGCCGGGGCCTTTTTTAGTCGCCTTTTTGTCCGTGCTCATGGGGCCTGCCGCCGTCCTGCGAATGTCTGCCGTTAAGAATTGAACGCCATTCCCGGCCAGGCCAAGAGCGATCCTCAGGCCCAGTCCGGGCTCGCAATTCGAAGAAAATCGGGGGCTCCGGCCATGCGCCGTCTTCTAGCAACGGAACGGGCAAGGATAAAGTGGCTCGCGCGGCGCAGCCTCGAGCGTCACTGGGGATGCCGAATCGGGAGGACGCGAGCCTCATCCTGAGGAGCGCGCGCCCTGCGCCCGTCTCGAAGGGTGGGCGCTCGTGCCGGCAGAGCCGGTGCCATAGCCATCCGCTTGCAACGGGCGTTCTCGCGAACTGCCCTATGGCATCCTTGACAGAATCGGCCGGCTCGCCAAACTCCCAGCCGCAAGATGAACGGCGCGGTCCGGCATTGACCGGGCGGCCAAATGCGCGGCCCTCGCGCTTGTCAGCCCGCAGCAGATTGGCCATGCCCGTACGCCGCCTCGATCCCCTTCTCATCGACCGCATCGCGGCGGGCGAGGTCATCGAGCGGCCTGCAGCGGTGGTCAAAGAGCTCATCGAGAATGCGCTCGATGCCGGCGCGCGCCGCATCGATGCCGCGATCGAACTCGGCGGCCGCAAGCTCATCCGCGTCATCGACGACGGCAGCGGCATACCCCCGGAGGACCTCGAGCTCGCGATCGAGCGGCATGCGACCTCAAAGCTCCCCTCGGGCGATCTGTCGCGGATCGCCACGCTCGGCTTTCGCGGCGAGGCCTTGCCCTCGATCGGCTCTGTTGCGGCGCTTGAGATCTCCTCCCGTGCCGGGGGCGTGCCGCACGGTTTTAAAATCCGCGTCGATCAGGGCAGGAAACAGGCCCTTGCCCCCTGCCCGCACCCGCAAGGGACCACGGTCGAGGTGCGCGGCCTCTTTGCCGCCACGCCCGCACGGCTCAAATTCTTGAAAAGCGATCGCGCCGAGGCGCGGGCCTGCGCCGATGCCGTGCAGCGCCTCGCGATGGCTAATCCGCATGTGCGCTTTTCGTTTACAAGCAGCGAGACGGCAATTTTCGATTACCGGCCCCAGAGCAATGAAAACCCGTTGCTCGCGCGCACCGCCGACGTTTTGGGCCAAGAGTTCCGCGCCAATGCGCTCCCCATCGAGGCACAGCGCGAAGGCTTTGGGCTTAGCGGCTTTGCGGGGCTCCCGACCTGGCACAAGCCCAATGCAGCGGCGCAATATCTCTTTGTCAACGGCAGGCCGGTGCGCGACAAGCTGTTGGCGGGCGCCGTGCGCGCGGCCTATTTGGATTATGTGCCGCCGGGGCGCCATCCGGCACTCGTTCTTTTCCTCATCTGCGACGCAAGCGAGGTCGATGTTAATGTTCATCCGGCAAAAGCCGAGGTGCGCTTTCGCGATTCGGGCCTCGTGCGCAAACTTGTCATCGGCGCGCTGAAACAACGCCTGCAGGAGGCGCGCCACCTCGCCACTCCCTCCCATGGACAAGGGGCAATCGGCCAGCTTGCGCGCGAGATATGTGGCGGCGGACAGGCCTCGCTCAACCCAAGGGCGGATTGGGACTGGCGGGCCTCTCCGTCTCATTCAGGGGTTTTTGAAAGCACCGCCGGTTATGATGCGCCGCTCTTGGCGGCCGCGCCCGCCGCCAATATCGCCCAAGAGGCACCGCCCGCACCCGCGCAGATCGATGCGCCGCTCGGCGCCGCGCGAGCGCAGGTGCACGAAACCTACATCATTGCCCAGACCCGCGACGGGATCGCCATCGTAGATCAGCACGCGGCCCATGAGCGGCTCGTCTATGAGCGCCTCAAGGCCGCGCGCGCGGGCGGGGCCATTCCGAGCCAAGCGCTGCTCATTCCAGCGGTGGTCGAGCTCGGAGGCGCCGATGCCGAGCGCGTCCAGGATGCGGCGGGGCTTTTTGCGCAATTTGGTCTCCTCACCGAGCCCTTCGGGCCGGGCGCGGTCGCCGTCTATGAGATACCCGCTGCTCTGAAATATGCCGACGTTCCGCAGCTGATCCGCGACCTTGCAGCCGCACTGCGCGAGGACGACTGTGCCACGGACCCGATCGAGAAGCGCCTCTCCCTTGTGCTCGCAACCATGGCTTGCCACGGCTCGGTGCGCTCGGGCCGCCGGCTTTCCGGCGAGGAGATGAACGCGCTCTTGCGCGAGATGGAAAAGACGCCGGGCTCGGGCCAGTGCAACCACGGCCGGCCGACGTATATCGAGCTCAAGCTTGCCGACATTGAGAGGCTCTTCGGGCGCAGATAGCGGGCTCATGTGCAGGAGTCCCTCAGCCTGAGCGGGAACCGGCAACCTCTTGCGCTGTTATCCTGCCAGCCGGGGTGCAGCAAAGGGGGCTCGGGGCAGCAATGGTGGCCAGCAAGCACTCCTCCACACATCCGGTTGCCGCCCGCCGGGCTCTTCCCGGCGGCGCACCGAATGGCAGCCCTTGCGGAAACCTCGGCATCGCCGCCGCGGAGCGCGCCGGGTCGAGCAGTCCCTTCCTTAGGATGTTCTCAAAGATGCCGCCGCGGGCCTTAAGGCGGGGATTCACATGAGCAAAGTCGTTTACGAAGTCGTCGAGCATGAGGGCGGCTGGGCCTACCGGGTTGGGGACGTCTATTCTGAAACCTTCCCGACCCATGAGGTGGCGCGAGAGGCGGCCGAACGCGCCGCGCGCGAGCAAGAGCTTCCGGGCGAAACGACCGATATCTCTTACGAAGACAAAGAGGGCCGCTGGCACGAGGAGGAGGCCCGTGGCAGCGACCGGCCCGAGACCGAGGTCGAGGGGTGAGGCCGGCGGCTACGCGCCTTGCGGCGGTGAATCCTCGTCCTGAGGAGGCGCGAAGCGCCGTCTCGGAGCGCCCGCGTCGAGATGCGGGCCGCAAAACGCCCGCTCCTCAAGTGAGGGCGCGAGAGCTCCGCGGCAACTTCGCGCTTAGACTTAATCACCACGGAAAAAACGAGCCGCCGGGATAATACCACGGCGAATAGACCGCGGGCGGGCGCCTATAGGCGCGCTCATATCGCTCATAAGGCGAGCGCTCGTAGCGAGCCTCGGGAGCATGATGGCGAATCTTGATGCCGCCTTGCGGCTCACCGCTCATTAAGATCACAAATTCCGTCTCCTTGCCAGTCTCGGCGCTGAGCCCTTCGTCCGAAACAATCAACGATGATCCAGGCGAGATAACTTCCGAGATGCGGTCAGCGATCTCCCGAGGAATTTCGATGCGGTCGAGCGCCGCTTTGGCAGCAGTTGCGTCCCCGGGAGGGCCGGCACGGTGGCCGTCCCCATGGCGATTGCCCTCGAAGGCAGGTTGAGCCGCAGCCGGAGCCGGCATGGAAACGGCACTCCACTTAAGGCTTTTGCCGTCATCGGTGTAACTGACCGCCGTATAGACATGGGTGCCGATGGGATTGTCCGCGCCGCGGATCGTCACCGGGATCTCGAGCACAGGCTGAAATGCCTGCCGGACGTAGAGGCGCTGCGTTTTCCGGCTAATGAAGACGGAGACCGGCGCTGTGAGACGCTCGATGTCCTCTGACGCCCTCAAGGCTGCAGTTTTCTCGGCCTCCGCCGCCTTTGCCTCTTCGCGGGCGCGGGCAGCCGCCTCCGATTGGAGGGCAGCTTCCAGCTTAGTTGCGTCGAGCTGTCTCTCTGCCTCGGCGAGCGTTGCAAGAGCCGCGGCTTTTGCGTCCTGGGCCCGCGCACCGGCCGGCTGCCATTTTGCGGCCTCAACGGCCCCCTCGGCAGCCCTGACCTGGGCTTCCGCGCGAGCTTTCGCGATCTCCGCCGTCCGCACCAGCCGGAGCGCCTCCATCGTCAACCGGGCCGCCATGGACCTCGCCGACTCCGCCTTCCGCGCCGCAGCCTTCGCTTCTGCCATTTTTGCCTGCGCGGCCGATTTCAACAGCATCGCAGGCTCTGGCTGGCTGGAAAGTATGGGCGCGTCGGCTCCTAGCGCCGGTGCTTCCGGCACTGGTGCCTCAGCGTTTGCGCGCGCAATGTCCCAATACGCGCTGAGTTCCTTGAGCGCAATATCGGCACGGACGGGCTTTGGCTGGAAGAGAACTGGATGATCAATTTGGACCGGGCGAATGTCGGTTCGAGACACGATGACCCGCATGCCGGGGCGCGTCATCTCGTAAAGGCGCTCGGCAAACTCATGGGGCATCCGGATGCAGCCGTGCGAGGCCGGATGTCCGGGGAGCACTCCCGCATGAAGCGCAAGGCCTGACCAGGTGATGCGCTGCATGAACGGCATTTCGGCGTCGTCATAAAGATTGGAGCGGTGCTCTTCTTCCTTTTGCAGGACGCTGAAAATTCCGGCGGGCGTCTCATAGCCGGGCTGGCCGCTGGAGACCGGCGCACGCAAGATCCAGCCATTGGCATCATAAATTGTGATCCGCTGATCGCCGAGCGAGACGATGGCCATGAGCGGCGTGCCGATAGGGCGGTTTTCAACCGCCTCAATGCGCGTTGTCCCATGATGGCGCACGGCATCGGCCGGCTGCACGCTGCCCGCTTCGAGGAGCGCCGCAGCCGCCATGATGTACATAGTGCGCCGCCGCATGGCCGGCATGACCGGGCTCCCCGCTCAAAAGCAAAAACGAACTATAAGAACCAATACAGCAAAGATATGTTCCCGCGGTCAGTTCCGTCCGCCATCGAGCTGACCATGCAATGACTTGGGCAATGTGCACAATGCCAGGGCCCTTTTTCGTTTGGCCGCAAATCGATTGCCACTTGTTTGCCCTTGCGACTCTCGCGACCTTACTTTAATTTGTGATAATTATTTTTTATTGGAATGTGGATTTATCGCCTGACTGAACTCGGTGGGTCCAAAGGCTGTCACAATCCGGGAACTTTCGGAGGATGTAGGCACGCGTAGATCGAGCGTCAAATGGCCGAATTGCGCTTTGATGATGTCGTTCGCAGCGAGCGCTATTTTACCGCAACTCTGCTCCCCCTATTGCTCTTCCATGACAATCTGACCGGCATCCGGCGTTTCGTCGAGCTCGTTGATAATAAGGCCAAGACGGAATGCGACTCAGCTGGCCAGGCGCACGACAAGCGCACGCCAGATTATGATGGCTTCAAAGACGTGGAGGTGATTACTGAGTTTCACATCGCACATGATTTAAAAGCCGCACATCTTCCATTGTGTGGAGAAGTACCGTAAGCAGGGGAGTGAAATCCAAGTTGGATATGTGGGCGGCGAAGTTGGCCTGCTTAAGATGAGCCTTTCCGAGAGAGAAAAAAGAAAATGGAAATGGCGAGATCCAAAGACGAACAAGGGTAAAATTGCCCCAGAAAACTGGTTGAATGGGAAACATTGGTTAGAGATCGTCGAATCGGCACATGGGTTTGCAACCAGTAGCGGGTGAACCTCGTTAGTTTAAACTTCCGGATATAAAAAGGGCGCCCGAAAGCGCCCTTCCCTGCCCCACATTACCCCGGCGCGCCTACTCACCGGCCGCCCCCTGCTCGGCGAGCTTTTCTTTGGCCTCGAGATCCTCGCCCGTCTTCTGATCGACGAGGCGCATCGAGAGGCGCACCTTGCCGCGATCGTCAAAGCCTAAAAGTTTGACTTTGACCTTATCGCCTTCTTTCACGACATCCGAGGTCTTAGCGACGCGTCCCTTGGCAAGCTGCGAGATGTGGACGAGCCCGTCGCGCGAGCCGAAGAAATTCACGAAGGCGCCGAAATCGACCACCTTGACGACCGTGCCATCATAGATTTGGCCGACCTCCGGCTCGGCGGCGATCGAGCGGATCCAATTGATCGCCGAGCGGATCGAATTGGCGTCGGACGAGGCGACTTTCACCGTGCCATCGTCCGAAATATCGATCTTGGCTCCGGTCTTCTCGACAATTTCGCGGATGACCTTGCCGCCGGTGCCAATGACCTCGCGAATCTTGTCGCTCGGGATTTTGATTGTCTCGATGCGCGGCGCAAACTCGCCAAGCTCGGGGCGCGCATGGTCGATGGCCTTGGCCATCTCGCGCAGAATGTGGAGCCTTCCTTCGCGCGCCTGCTCCAAGGCGACGCGCATGATCTCTTCGTTGATGCCCGTGATCTTGATGTCCATCTGCAGCGAGGTCACGCCCTCCTCGGTGCCCGCGACCTTAAAATCCATATCGCCCAGATGGTCCTCGTCACCCAAAATGTCGGAGAGCACGGCATAACGGCCCTCTTCGAGGATGAGGCCCATCGCGATACCCGCCGTCGGACGCTTCATCGGCACGCCCGCATCCATCAGCGCGAGCGAGCATCCGCAGACCGTCGCCATCGAGGATGAGCCATTCGATTCCGTGATCTCGGAGACAACGCGGATGGTGTAGGGGAATTCGGCGGCTGTCGGCAGCATCGGGTGGATCGCACGCCACGCAAGCTTGCCATGACCGATCTCGCGCCGGCCAGGCGAGCCAAGGCGCCCCGTTTCGCCGACCGAGTAAGGCGGGAAGTTGTAATGGAGAAGAAAGCGTTCTTTATACGTTCCCTCGAGACTATCGACGAATTGCTCGTCCTCGGCCGTGCCGAGCGTTGCGACGACAAGCGCCTGGGTCTCGCCGCGGGTGAAGAGCGCCGAGCCGTGGGTGCGCGGCAGGACGCCGACCTGGGAAACGATCGGGCGCACTGTCTTGACGTCGCGCCCATCGATCCTGATGCCGGTATCGAGAATGTTCCAGCGCACGACCTTCGCTTGCAGATCGTGGAAGACCTCGGCGACCGCGTCGTAGGAAAACTTCGCCTCGCCATCGGCGGGGAAGAGCTTGGCAAAGACTTTATCCCGCACGGCATCGACCGCGGCGTGGCGCTGTTGCTTGGCCGTGATGCGATAGGCCGCGCGCAATTCGGCCTCGGCAATCTCGCGCACGGCGGCTTCCGCTTCGCCCCGGTCGCTGACGGCAAGCTCGCGCGGGGGCTTGGCGGCTCGCTCAGCGAGCCTGATGATGGCCTCAATGACCGGTTGGAAGGCGGCATGGCCGGCCATGACCGCTTCGAGCATGATCTCCTCGGAGAGCTCCCTGGCTTCCGACTCGACCATAAGCACGGCATCGCTCGTGCCAGCGACGACAAGGTCGAGTGCCGAGTCTTTGAGTTCCTCGAGGAGCGGGTTGACCTTAAGCTTGCCATTGATGTAGCCGGCGCGCGCTGCGCCGATGGGGCCCATGAAAGGGACACCGGAGAGGGTGAGCGCGGCCGAGCTTGCAATCATCGCCAGGATGTCCGGGTCGTTCTCGAGATCATGCGAGAGGACGGTCGCCACCACCTGGGTCTCGCTGCGGTAGCCGTCAGGGAAGAGCGGGCGGATCGGCCGGTCGATCAGGCGCGAGACGAGGGTTTCGCGCTCTGTCGGTCTGCCTTCGCGCTTGAAATAGCCGCCCGGAATACGGCCTGCCGCGAACGCCTTTTCCTGGTAATTGACGGTCAGTGGAAAAAAATCGATCCCCGGCTTGACCGATTTGGCCGAGACGACTGTGGCAAGGACCGTGGTTTCGCCATAGGCCGCAAGCACGGCGCCGTCTGCTTGGCGGGCGATCTTGCCCGTCTCTAGGACGAGCTTGCGCCCTTCCCATTCAATTTCTTCACGATGGATTTCGAACATTCATCCGTCTTTCTTGGGTTGCGATGAACCCAAGGCCAAAGCAAGACGGCGAGAAGCTCCGGGGAGAGCTCCTTGCGATCCTGCCATGGGCATCGGGTTGCATCTATTCTACGCCGCTATTCTACGCCGCGGGGCCGTGGCAGCGCCTCTCGCAAGGCGCGCCCGAGGTGCGATTCGAGGCACTATATAGGGTTTAAGCCGCCCTTCGCGCTTTTTTTCCTGCAAGGGAGTCCAATCAAGCGGGCTGCACCCTGCTGCTCTGCAGCCCAGGTGAGCACTCTTGCGGCGGCCTTAGGCGTTAGCGTCTGATGCCGAGCCGCTCGATCAAAGACCGGTACCTCGGCTCGTCTTTGGCTTTCACATAGTCGAGCAGCCGCCGGCGCTGCGAGACGAGCTTGAGCAGGCCGCGGCGAGAGTGGTTGTCCTTCACATGTGTCTTGAAGTGCTCCGTCAAGTTCGCAATCCGCTCCGTCAGGATTGCGATCTGGACTTCGGGCGAGCCGGTGTCGCCTGCCGTCAAGGCATAGTCCTTTATGAGCGCCTGCTTGCGCTCGGGCGTAATCGACATCGAATAACCCCTTTTGGACTTAGAGCGGGCCCTTCTGGCCCAAAATCGCTAGCGTTGTCCGGGAGATGCCGGTCCGCCCGGCCCGGCCGGGATGCCGTCCAGCAGGGTGCGTGCGGTGCCACAGTCCCCCATTGGGCCCCTCTTATCCCGGAACTGCTCAGAAGAAAAGAGCGGACAAGCTGCAGAATTTCCGTCAAATCTTACGGCCACGTAAAGTATCTTGTTCAGAACGTTTTTTTAGATGTTTTTCGGCTCTTCCGTCTAATTTGCGTCCGTAACGGAAAATTGAACTGGGCTGGAGACGCAAATGCCCGGAGTATTTGGTTTTTTTCAGTCGTTTTTACATATTCCATTCGCGATAATAAATCACCAAGTGGCCGTCCTCTGCGGCCTTGGCGGCGCGGCAATACTTGCCCTCTGCCTGATTGCCGCCTTCGTCTATTTCAGCCCAGCAAAACGCAGACCGCTGAACCTGGCGGCGCCCAGTGTACAGAGTGCTGCAACAGAGGCCCAAACCGAGCTGTTGCAAGCGGGCTCGGTGCCCGGCGCCGGCGCGCCCGCTTTCGCTTCCCAAGTTGCCGCGGCGGCGCAGGCAAAGGACGTTCCCGCTGCCCCGCTGAACAAAGTCCTCGGCCGCCTTGTGTCAGCGGGCATCCCCGATGCCGAGATTTCCGCCCGCTTGTTTGCGGCCGCGGACGGCCTCGCGGCTTTGCGCGCAAGCCTCTCGAACTGGCAAAGCCCAGCTCCAAACCACGAGGAAGTCTGCGCCTATGTCCTCGAATGCATCGACCGGGGCGAGCTTGATGCCGCAGGAGAGGTGCTCAAGCAAAGGCGCGAGGCTCACTGGCTCCACCCAACAGAAGCTGCCCAAGAGGAAGCGGAGTTCTACGCGCGGGAGGCGATGATCGACCATATCCAGCTGCGCTATGCCGATGCGGCGGCCAAACATGCTTGCGCCGCGGCAATCCTCATCGAGAGCGGCGGGCCACAAGCGGCGCGCTTCCTGATCGCCGAGGCGCAGGAGCTTTGCGCTGATGGGCGCGAATTCGGCAACCGCGAGAGCATTCTTCTCGCGCTTGACGCTTGTCACCGCGCGCTCGCGCTCGCGCCGCGGGAGCAGTGCCCGGCGGGCTGGGCAGCGGCCATGCATTGCCTCGGCAAGACGCTCGTTCTTTTGGGCGAGGAGTGCCAGGAGCCAGAGCGCCTGGAAGAAGCGGTCAAGGCCTATCTCGCAGCGCTTGAGGAATGGACGCGGGAGCAAGCTCCAGCCGAATGGGCGAAAGCGCAAAGAGACCTCGGCGAGGCGCTGCAAGCGCTTGGCGGGCAGGAAGGCGGGCGGGACCGGCTGCGCGAAGCAGCGGAAGCCTACCGCGCCGCACTCGCCGGGTGGACGCGGGAGCAGGCCCCCCGCGAATGGGCGCACACCAAGAAGCAGCTCGCAGACTCGCTTGCGGTCTTGGGCATCGAGGAGCGCGATAGCGAATGCCTGATCGAAGCGGTCAACGCCTATCGCGAAGCACTCGATGGCTTGAGCCGCGAGACCGCGCCGCTCGAATGGGCCTTGATGCAGAACAACCTCGGCAACGCGCTGCAGGCGCTGAGCGAAATCGATCCCGATTCGGGCCGGCTGCATCTGGCCGTCGCCGCCTATCAGGCTGCGCTGCAAGAGGTGCTCCTGCCCTCCTATGGTCTTGCGATTACCAACAACAACCTTGGCAATGCCTTTGTTGCGATCGCCGAGCGCGAAAACGGCAAAGCGATGCTCGAGGAGGCCGCCAAGGCTTACCGCGCCGCACTGCAAGCACAGCCGCCCGAGGAAGCTCCGCTTGCCGCAGCCAGAACGCACATGAATCTCGCCTATACCCTCGGCGCTCTCTGGAACCGGACGAGGCGGCGCAACATCCTCGACGAGGCGCTCGCCGCCGCCGAGGCGGCCCTGAATTTGATCAAGGGGCGCGAAGAAGAAGCCGAAATCCCGGCCGGGCTTGCGCGCGAGGCGATCCTCGCCGCGATTGGAGGCTCTGCGGAGGGTGCCCCGGTACCTTAGCCGCGCGGGTTTTCACACGCTTTCAAGCCCGGGGCCCATAAACCGGATCGGATCAGTCTCCGGCGGGCCCGCCGCAGACGAGCGGAAAAAAGAGCGTGTATCATTCTTTCCACTCTTACTGTGATGGCTCCATCAGAACCCGCCATAGCCGCGAGCCATTGCCGCCGCGAACGCCAGCAGCAGCGGAAACAGCGCCACTTCAATCCAGAGATAGCGCCGCACCCTGGCGACGGCCTCGTTTGCCGGCGTGGCGCTTGTGCGCCGCCATCTTAGGAAGGCGAGCGTCGGCGGAACCGAGGCGAGTCCGATCACCACAAACGTCCCGATCTTGGCCCAGAAAAACGCGTTGTGCGCATAATAGTCCCAGCCCTTCGCGGCGAAGATCGCGCGGGCGAAGCCGACGATGAGAATGAGGCCGGCGAGTGCGCCGTACCAGGCGTCAATCCGCGCAACGCGCACGGCGGCGGCGGCTTCCATGCCGCACCGTACGCTCACAAATTCAGCAAACAGGACGGCGAACAGAGCGAACACGAAGAGGTGATGCAGGATCGCCAGCACAAGATCGGCCATCCGTTGGTCCTCCTTTTTCAGCGTGGTATCACGAAATCTCCCTTGATACGGCTATCGAAGCATCAATTTGAGGGTGGTTCCGGCCAGCCGCCCGTGTGCGCATAGCACCTCAACGCCGATTCCTCTCCGGTGGAGAGTCTTAAAATTTAGAATCACTATCTGAGGGGTGCTTCGCTCTTTGAGGATGCGGCGTATTTCCGCCACCCCTCCGCCCGCAGTCTGCAGGCGGGGCAAGAGCCGCAGCCATAGCCCCACTCGCGGCGCTTCGTCCGTTCGCCAAGGTAACAGCTGTGTGTCTCCTCGCGGATGAGATCAACGAGGATCTTGCCGCCCAACTCCCCGGCAAGGCGCCAGGTTGCGGCTTTATCGAGCCACATGAGCGGAGTCTCGATCACGAAGCGGGCGTCCATGCCGAGATTAAGGGCAAGCTGCATCGCCTTGACCGTATCGTCGCGGCAATCGGGATAACCCGAAAAATCCGTCTCGCACATGCCGCCGATGATGTGCTTGATGCCGCGCCGGTAGGCGAGCGCGCCGGCAAGCGTTAAGAACATGAGATTGCGCCCCGGCACGAAAGTGTTGGGCAGGCCAGTTGCGTCGAGCCTGATCTCGATGTCGCGGGTGAGCGCAGATTCTGAGATTTGCGCAAGCGAGTCGATGTGCAGCAGACGATCCTCGCCAAGGCGCTTGCCCCAGGCCGGAAAGAGCGTCCGGAGCTTGCCGAGAATAAGCAGCCGCTGATCGAGCTCGGCGCGGTGCCTTTGACCGTAATTGAAACCGATTGTCTCGACGCGCTCATAGCGGTTAAGTGCCCAGGCAAGGCACGTTGTCGAATCCTGACCGCCCGAGAAGAGGACAAGTGCGCTCGCGCTCATGGGCGAGCCCCCCTAATTGCCTGGCTCTTCCACCCCCTTCCCGCAGGCATTACAAGGGCTAAAAGAAATTCGAGCGGCACCATTTGAGCGGGGAAACGTATGAGCGCGAAAGGCAAACAACTTCTCCATTTCGTTTTTGGCGGGGAGCTCACGGACCTCGGCGGCACGGAGTTCCGCGATCTCTCGAAAGTCGACATCGTCGGGCTATTCCCGGATTACGAATCCGCGCGGGCTGCCTGGAAAGCTAAAGCCCAGGAGACGGTGGACAATGCCCATATGCGCTACTTCATAGCCCACATCCACCGCTTGCTCGATCCTTCGACAGGCAAAACTTCTGGGCAATGACCCGCCATTCTGATCACTCGCGGGCGGCCCCCGTCAGGCCCGGTGCGCACTGCCGCGCGGCAGGTCCGCCGTGAAGGCGCCGGCCCTCCTTTCTGCGTACCGGCTCGCAAGCACGGCCTTGGGAGTGGCCGCTCCTCTCTATCTTTACTGGCAAGGCAAGCTCGGCCGCGATGATTTTGCGCGCCGGAATGAGCGGCTCGGCAATCCCTGCCTCTCCCGGCCAGCGGGGCCTCTCGGCTGGATCGACATCGAGAGCGCCGCCGAGGCGCGGCTGCTTTTCCCTCTGGCGCAAAAACTCGCCGGGCTTGGATTTACCGTCCTGATCACGCTTCGCAGCTTGGTGCACGGCATGCCCGGCGTGGCCCACCTGCCTCACTGCCTGGTCCAGCTCTCCCCTCTCGACACACCCCAGTGCATTGGCCGGTTCCTCACCTATTGGCGGCCCGCGATCGCGCTCGTCTGCGGCTTTCGCGTTCTTCCCAATCTCATGGCCGCTGCCAAGGCGCGCGCGATTGCGGCAGGCTTCATCAACGCGCGCGCCCCGGCGAGCCCTGCTTTCCTCTCGCGCCCCTTGTCATTCCTTTCCGCAGAGCTCGCGCGCCAAGCCGATTTTTGCGTGGCGCAAACAGAGGAAGGCGCGCAATTCTTTGCAGGGGTTGGGATGCGGAGCATTCAGGTTGCGGGCGATCTCAAATACGATCTTTTGCCTGCGCCCATTGACGAATTTGCCCTGGCCCGGCTTCTCGCCCGGATCGGCACACGCCCCGTCTGGGCCGCATTCGAATTGGAACCGGGCGAAGAAGAGGCTGTTCTCAAAGCCCACCGGGCGCTGACGCAAAAGTTTCCGGGCGCGCTGCTCCTTGTCATCCCGCAAAGCCCAAAGCGGGCCTTTGATCTTGCGGCAATGGCAGCAAGGCTCGGCTTGACCTCGGGGCTGACAGGAGACCGGGATAACGCGCCGCTGCCGCAAGTTTATATTGGGCGCAGCGCGGCCGAGACAGGCCTTTTCTGCCGCGCAGCCGGCGCCGTTTTTCTCGGCAAATCCCTATCGGGCGCCGGCGGTACAAATCCTTGCGCGGAGGCGCGGCTTGGCTGCGCCATTCTGCACGGCCCGGATGTCTGGGAATATGACGGCCTCTACCAGGAACTTGACCGGCTGGGCGGAGGCGCTGCCGTGCCGGGCTCAGAGGCTCTCGCACAGCAGATCGCCGTTCTATTCGAAAACGAGGCAAAGCTGAGGGCAATGGGACGCGCCGCCGCCGCGGCGGCCGCTTCTTTCGCAGGCGCATCAGCGCGGACCATAGAGGCCATCGCTCCCTACCTGGCGCAGGCGCTCGTTGCCGGGTAAAGCCCCGAAGAATGAACACGGGCGCCCGCCCCCACCCATGGGATGCCGGGTGCCGCGGTGAGCACTATTGATTCCGCTTGAGCCCTCACTGCGGGTTGGGCCTAACCGCATCCTTGATGTATCGGGAGTCTGCTATGTTTTGGCTGAAATTTAATTTGCCCACCTCGGGAAGCTCTGCCGGGATCACTCTCGTTTTCGCGTCATTGGCCGCAGCGCCGGGCGCTGCCATCGGGGCCGGGCAGGGTCCGCCGTCCGATCTACAAACGGCTCCGGCGGGCGCGCCGGCGGCGAGAGCCGTATCGAGGTGGAGTCTTTTGACCTCGGAGGAATTGCCGCCCGTAACCGCGTTCAACGGACATCTGGTCAGTGCTGTGCGCTGCACAGGCAGCTATTGCGATAACGTTGCCCTCGGCTACGAAGCGGTCCCGGGGAGCAATCACAGCACGAATGGCTGGACGCCCTACTTCTCCGAAGAGGGCACCAACTGGCAGATTTGCGATGATGGGTTCATGACCGGGATTAGCTGCCGGGGCAGCTATTGCGATGACGTTTCTTTGCAGTGCACCCGCGTCCTTGGCGTCACCAAAGGATCTTGCGCCTGGCAGCCCTGGTTTTCGGAAGAGGCCCAATACAGTTATTTGCCGCAGGGCTATTATGCGGCTGGGCTCGCCTGCCGCGGCAGTTATTGTGATGACCTCTCGATTTACGCCTGTCAGGCCCGCTGAGAGGATACCTAGGACGAGCTAACGAGATTACAGATGACTTACCGCTCGGAGCACGCATCCATCGCTTAAACCGCGCCAGAGTGAGTCCTGAAGTTCTCGGCCGCCAAAACGCTGATCTTGACGTTTGCCCTAGCGCCGGGCATTTGCCCGGGTGAGGGTGCGGCATGTCTTGGATTCTCCTCATTTCCGCGGGCCTCTTTGAGGTCGCATGGGCGATTGCGCTCAAATATAGTGAAGGCTTTTCGCGTCTCTACCCGTCGCTCCTGACGATTGCCGCCATGGCGGCAAGCATCGCCCTGCTCGCCCTTGCTCTAAAGGCGCTCCCCGTGGGCACCGCTTATGCCGTGTGGACGGGAATTGGGGCGGCCGGGACGGCGGCGCTCGGCATTTATCTCTTTGGTGAGCCAGCAACAATGTTGCGATTGTTTTCAATCAGCCTCGTCGTCGCAGGCATCATTGGTTTGAGGCTTTCTTCCTAGCGGGCTCGATGCGGGCGCTCGAGGCCAGCTATCAAAAATAGCTCTCAAGAGACCCGCGCCTGCGGATGTCGAGCGTCGCGCAGTGGAAGGCGCCGCCGAATGCGGCATAGTGCAGGAATTCGCATGGTATTGGCTCAAAGCCCCACTTTTCAAGCGCGCGCATCATGCCCGTGTGATGCGGATCGGCGATAACCCGCTTCTCATCTATCATCAGCACATTCATGCTGAGCCATTTGCCGCACATGGAGGTGATTTTCAGCATCCAGCCGTTGACCGGATTGGGCTCCGGCGCAATCAAAATGTCCCACTTCTTCAAAATGTCCGGCAGGCGGCTGGGATCGATATACTCCGGGTTCACCAGAAGCTTGCCGGGAGCAAGCGGCAGCAAAGTGGTATCGATGTGCATCGGATTGGGGCAGCGGCTCTCGACTTCATGGATGCGGTAGCCCGGGCCAAGATGGCGGCGCAGCCATTCGATGCCGAATGCGTTGGTCACATTGCTGCGGATGACGAAGAGATCGCGGCCACAGCGCACGAAATCAGCCGCGTCGAACACGGGCTCGAATTCCGTCAGGATATAGCGGACGGGCTCCCCTTTTTTGGGCAGACGGAAGTTTGGATCGAAGAGTTCCTCAAGGATCTGCGGTTTCGGAGCGGCGGTCCAGCGCGCGCCGCGGCGGAAATAGTCCTTGAGCAGTGCACGGTAGGAATGGGTCTCGAAATAACGGCAGGGCCAGACCATGGGTGTCTCGATGATCTCGTCGCCGATGATGAGCATAGAGTCGCGCGGACAGGAATTGCAAAAGCCGCGCGAGGACCAATAGGGCGTGCCAAAGCGCCTCTTATGGTCCACGGGATCTGGACGCCTCACTACGATTCCAAGGGATTCGAGCAGGGCGACCAAGCCGTCGAGCTCGCGCTGCGCTGGCTCAATCATGAATCCCGGGTAGCGCAAGCCTGCCGCGAGCGACTGGGCGCGGGCGGCTGCCCGGCCGGGAATATTGCAGGTCACCACCGGATGGCTCGACGGCATTACGGCGCCCTCGAGCCTGCCGACAATGACCTCCTCAAGGGGGTCCCATTCGTTGTGCGAATTGACGGGGCAGGTCTCGCTCGAAAATCGCGGCTCACTGCCGGGCTGTTCCGGCGCCGCTCGATCGCCCGAAGAGTGGCTTTCATACCCTATCTCAACTTTCATACCCAATCTCAATATGTGCCCGGCACTAAAACGCGAGTTGAGGCGCGGCCGCAGGGATTTGGCCGGGTGCGGTTTCAAGCTTCAAATACTGCCATTCCTGGCTTCGGCCGCAAGGCCTTTGGCCATCGCGGTGCGCGCCCTTGCGGCGGCAGCCATGGTGATCCCCCGTCGCCCTTTCAAGTCTTGTTGACGCCGGGAGCAGATGAGATTTTACTTGGCTTGGGCCGAATTGCGAGCCGAAGCCTTATTGGGAGGAACTGCTGTGAAAAAGGTTTTAGTGCTGTCACCCGTGATGGGAGCCTTCGTTTTGGCGACTTTGTGCGGAGCAGGGCCAGCGCAGGCGAAGAAATTGGGTGAGTGGACGTGCTATGATTTCCTAAAGGCGCCAGAGGGGCAAAAATCGCGCATCGTTTATTTTTTTCAAGGAATCAACCTAGCCGATAAAAAAGACACCCTCGAACTCTCCGCAAAATCTTTCAACGTCCCGGTCTCGCAGGTGGTTCAGCATTGCCAAAAGAATCGCTCAATGCCGCTTTGGGATGCAATCATTACTCACTTCAACCTCCCGTGAGGAGATTGCCGCGGCGCAACGGCTTCAACGTGCCGCTCTCAAAGTCCGTTGGCGAAAGAACGGGGCCGGCCGCCCTTCGGTATGCGCTCCAGATCTGCTAGGAACGGCGCTAGTTGACCCGCGTTTTCCGGACTGGCGCTCTCAATGCAGCATGCTCGATCAGCCGGAGAGTGGCTCAAATTAGCTCTTAGCTTTGCCGAAATTTAAGTTCCCGAAGCGCGAATTGAAGCGCGAGAGACGCCCACCACGGTCAAGCAGGTGCTGCGTGCCTCCGGTCCAGGCCGGATGGGTCTTGGGGTCGATGTCGAGGTGCAGCTCCGCGCCCTCGCTGCCGTACGTCGAGCGGGTGATGAACTCGGTCCCATCGGTCATCACCACTTTGATGAAGTGGTAATTTGGGTGAATATCGGCTTTCATCGGTAAATCCTCTCTGTCCGCGCGAGCCGGCCGCCGCAGGCACCGTACCGTCCGTAATTGTAGCTGGGATTGCCATGCTATAACAAGGCGAACGGCGCGCCACAAGGCCGGAAATCCGGCTCCATTGCGCCAAGCCGGCCGCCGCATTGCGAGACCGTAACGGGGCCCCGCTCATCAGGGCAATTTTCAATTTTCAAAAATGATTGGCCTGTCGCTTGCCTTGCGGGCTTGCGCGCCCCATTTAATAAAGATCGATTTTCGTGCTGAACGCCTTTTGCTCCTGCGCTAATCTTGGCGTGCCGGCAAACGACTTCCTCTCCAGAACGTCGGTCAGCGCGGCGCCGCAAGTTGCGGGTGCCCAGCAAATTGCTCTCTAGAAGGACACGTAATGAATACAGGTACCGTAAAATGGTTCAATGCGCAGAAGGGGTTCGGATTCATTCAGGCGGAATCCGGAGGACCGGACGTTTTCGTGCACATCAGCGCAGTTGAGCGCGCAGGCCTTTACGGCCTCTCCGAGGGCCAGAAAATAACGTACGAGCTCGTTCGCGACGCCCGTAACGGTAAAACTTCTGCGGATCAGCTGCAGATCGCATCCTGATCCAGGCAGGACCTTCGCCTAGTTTGCAAGGCCGGTAAAACCGTCCGGCCGCCGCTGTAGCGGCGGCAAGCAGGGGCGAGCTTCTGCTTGCTCGCTCGACGGGGTTGGGGCGCCGGAGTTTCCAAATCAACCGGAGTTTCCAAATCAAGAAGAGCTACCATGGCTAAGGGGCAACAACGAAGCAATCGCGAAGCAAAAAAGCCGAAGAAGAATAGACCCAAGGTTGCGCCTGCGCTGCCGGGTTCGGCTTACCGCATCCCCGGACAGCCGCCGTCAAAACATGGTCTCCGCAGGAAGCGGCACACCTGAATACGCGATTTATTCAATAGTCCGGGAACGGGTGAGCATATTGTTGCGAGCGTGTTTTCATGCCCTCTGCTGTGCGAGGGAAGGGCTGCACATGAGTACAGAAAGGGGCTGCACATGAGTACAGATGTGAGTAAACTCTCCGGGCGTCAGGGCCTTCGAAACACAGAGACTGCAACTCATAAATTCCCTGTTGGAGCATATGTTCTCCATCAAGTCAGCGTTCGATCGAGGAAAGAGATATTCCGGGTCACCCGCCTCCTCCCCGATGGGGGTGCGGGATTTCAATACAGGATCAAGGCGGATGGCGACGGTTTCGAGCGGGTCGTGACAGAATCTTCGCTCGAGCCACTAGGATAGATCCGGTATGGATATGGCAGCGTTTGACTTCGCTACGGAAGCGGCGTTGTTTTTCGTCAGGTGGAAAGGCCCGAAATTCCGGCAGAAGGCCGTCGAATACAAACGATTTGTCCGGGCTGCCGAAGCTATCCGCTTCGCCATAGAAGATCTTCCTCCGAATTTGTTGGGCGGTTGCTCTCTTGAGGTCGATCAAGACAGATATGTGGGCGTTGCGATCCGCTGGCTCTACGATAGCGTGGAATATCCCTTGCCGCGGCGCGAGAAGCTTTCAAAATAATTTTTGAAAACCTTCGCCAAAGGATAAGAGGCATGCAATCGCGCCTTCCGGGCGAACGGTTGTAGCCATTATCTTTCAGCACCCGGGTACCTGCGCAAAAATATTGCCAAGCTCGACGGCAGCGAAGTCACCGGAGCCGGTATCAATTTCCCTCTCGTACCAGCCATAAGGCGCGCGGCATAAAGCCAAGCGCCATCGCTCCCCAAGTGCTAGCCTAAAGGGAGATCCACAGTGAGTAGACCGCCGCTTCCGCCCTTCAACGAAAAGACAGCCGCGCAAAAAGTGCGCCTGGCCGAGGATGCCTGGAATACCCGCGATCCGGCCCGTGTGGCGCTTGCCTATTCGATCGACAGCCGCTGGCGAAATCGCGCGGAGTTCTTTGAGGGGCGCGAGGCGATCGAGGCGTTTCTCATCCGCAAATGGGCCCGCGAGCTCGATTACCGTCTGATCAAGGAGCTTTGGGCCTTTCGCGGCAACCGCATCGCCGTGCGCTTTGCCTATGAATGGCACGACGATAGCGGCAACTGGTTCAGGAGTTATGGCAACGAGAACTGGGAATTCGACGAGGACGGGCTGATGCGGCTTCGCCTCGCGAGCATCAACGACCTGCCAATAGAGGAGAGCGAGCGCAAATATCATTGGCCGCTCGGCCGCCGCCCCGATGACCATCCCTCGCTGAGTGAACTCGGGCTTTAGGTCCGGGACAGGCCAAAGTCTTCGCACCGTTCCGAAAAAAGCTTCCTAGCGGGAACGAGGCAGCAGCTACGATGTCTACTGATGAACCTTGCGGCCCATCCCTTGTTTGGGAGGTGCATCGCAAGGCTCCTTGCAAATTCAAAACAGCGGAGGGCCGGGGCTGGACCCATGCCTCGTTTGCAGCACCAATTAGCAGCGTTATCATAAAAGCCCGCGGCGGGTTTCAACGTGTGGTGGGCGGCGAAGGCGGCGCAGAATGCGGCCAAACAAAATCTGGCCGATGGCCTCATTCGTGCCAAGGACGTGGAAACGAGCCCAGCCCTGGCGCAACAGCTGCAAACCTTGCTCGACCGGGTCAACCAACTCAAGGAAGGCGCCTTCAGCCCGCTGCCCCAGCAACCGCTTGTCAAGGCTTTGCTCTTCCCAGCGAGCAGCGCCGGACGGGTGGCGCTGATCGAAAGCGGGCTTCTTCCCGGGGTATAGACGGGCAAGTGCAGCCGGCATCTGGAGCGTCAGCCGGCGGGCAGCGATTTTGACTTGCACCCGCAATCCGTGTACCCCATGCCCGCAATGGGCCCGGGCAGCCATTGCGGTTGCGCCGGGCATTGTTTTGCGGCACTCCCTTAAGCAGAAAGGCAAAAGGCAGCTCATTTTATGGCCAACGTTGTCGTCGTCGGCGCCCAGTGGGGCGATGAGGGAAAAGGCAAAATCGTCGATTGGCTCTCACTCAAAGCCGATATCGTCGTGCGCTTCCAAGGCGGTCACAATGCGGGCCATACGCTTGTCATCGATAGCAAGGTCTATAAGCTCGCTCTCCTGCCCTCAGGCATCGTGCGTCCCGGAAAGCTCTCGATCATCGGCAATGGCGTGGTCCTCGATCCGCACCATCTCGTCAAGGAAATCGCCGCGCTCAAGGCTGAGGGCGTGAAGGTGACGCCGCATAACCTCAAGATCGCCGAGAACGTCCCCCTCATCCTCTCGCTGCACCGCGAGCTCGATGCGCATCGCGAATCGGCCAAGGCCGAGGCGCTGAAGATCGGTACCACCAAGCGCGGCATTGGCCCGGCTTACGAAGACAAAGTGGGCCGGCGGGCGATCCGCCTCATGGATTTGGCCGAGCCTTCGACTCTTGATGAAAAGATCGCCCGCCTCCTTGCCCATCACGAACCGCTGCGCCGCGGCCTGGGGCTAGAGCCCGTCACAGAGAAGGCCATTCGCGCCGAGATTGACTGCGTCGCGCCCGCCATTCTCCCTTTCATGGACGCAACCTGGGAGGTGCTCGAGTGTGCGCGGCGTGCCGGCAAGCGCATTCTCTTCGAGGGCGCGCAGGGCGCGCTCCTCGACGTTGACCACGGCACCTATCCATTCGTCACCTCCTCAAATACGGTTGCCGCCAATGCCGCCATCGGATCTGGGCTCGGCCCGAAAGCAATTGGCTATGTGCTCGGAATCGCCAAGGCCTATACGACCCGTGTTGGCGGCGGCCCGTTTCCGGCCGAATTGCACGATGCGACGGGCGGGCTTATTGGCGACCGGGGGCGAGAGTTTGGCACCAACACCGGGCGGCGCAGGCGCTGCGGATGGTTCGATGCTGTGCTCGTCCGCCAGGCAGTGAAGACTTCGGGAATCGACGGCATCGCGCTCACCAAGCTCGACATTCTCGACGGATTCGACGAGATCAAAATCTGCGTGGGCTACGATCTCGACGGCGGGCGGATTGGCAGGCTCCCGGCAAGCCAGGCGGCGCAAGGGCGCGTGCGGCCCATCTATGAGACGGTCGAGGGCTGGAAGGAATCGACCAAGGGCGCGCGCTCCTGGGCCGCGCTGCCCGCGCAGGCGATCAAATATGTGCGGCGCATCGAGGAGCTGATCGAGGCTCCGGTCGCCCTCCTCTCGACGAGCCCCGAGCGCGCCGACACGATCCTCGTCCACGACCCCTTCCGAGATTAAAGCAAAATCTCTCGCCGGGATTGACGCAGGGCTCGCCAAATGGTTCGAAAAATCCATGGCTGACTATTATCCGCTGCTCGCCAAGGCGGTCGCGGCTCTGCCTGAGTCGACCCAGCAGGCGCGCCGCGATGTATACGAGCGGGCGCGCGAGGCCCTCTTTGGGCAGCTGCGCAAGCTCGATCCGCCAGTACCCGCAGAGGTGATCGAGCGCGAGGCTCAAGCGCTTGAAGTGGCGGTCGCCCAGATCGAGACGGAGATTGCCGCGCGCTCTCCCCCAGAAGAACCGGCGCCTCTCATAGAAGCCGAGGCGCCGCCAGCGCCGGGCGCGGAACGGGATTTCGATTTGGCTCCGCGCCCTCTTGCTGGCCGCCGCTTTACTCCTTTTAAGGTAAGGCCGCCTCGCAGCAGAGAGATGCCTGGGCCCGAAGCGCCGGTGATCTCGCAGCCAGAGGAGCTGCCAGCGGAGGAGGATTTATCCGGCGCTTCAGGCTTCCTGCAAGCCTCCCCCGCAGGTGACACAGGTGAACGTCTGGAGACGGGCGAGGCAGCGATGGCTTGGGCAGAAGCGCAGCGCCCCTTTTCCCCGCAGCCGCAACCATTGGCGCTGGGCAATTCGCGCCGCTTGATCGCCGCGGGCGGGGTGCTGGCCGCAGCGGTTGTTGCGATCGCGATCGCCGCCTACAGAATGCGCGACCGGCCCGAGGATCTTATGCCTGCGCAGCCCGCGCAAGAGGCGCCGAAAGGCGAGGCGGCTGGCGGCGCCAAGATCACCGGCCGGGCCGGAGAGGAAGCGGCGCCCGCCCAGGCACCCGCAGCCGAAGGTGCCGCCCCGGCTGCTCCGGCGCAGGAGGCCAACGCCGCCGGGCAGGCCTCCTCCGCCCCGCCCGTGCTGCCGGTAGCGCGGCGCGCGGCACTTCTCGTGGAGGCGCCGGAGGAGCCATCGAAGGTCAAGACCCTTACTGGCACGGTCGTCTGGCGGATTGAGAATGTGAGCGGCGGGCCGGAGGAGCCTCTGCGCAACGCCATTGAAGCCGAGGTCACTATTCCCGACGAGAAGTTGCAGGCGCTGATCGTCGTTCAGAAGAATTTCGATGCCACCCTGCCTGCCTCGCATACGGTGCGGCTTTCGTTCACGCTCGCCGCTGAAAGCCCGCTCGGCGGCATCAAACAGATCAGCGCGCTGCAAATGCGGCGCGAGGACACGCCGACCGGCGAGGCGCTCAAGGGAGTGACCGTGCCGATTACGGAAAACTCATTCCTGATCGGGCTCGCCAAAGGCGACGCCGAGGCCCACAATCTCGATCTGTTGCGTGCGCGGGAATGGCTCGACATCCCGATCCTGCTTGCCAATGGCCGGATCGCCAAACTCACCTTCGAAAAAGGACCCTTCGGGCAGCGCGCCATCGACGAGGCCATGGCCTCCTGGCAAGGGCAGTAGGCACAGCCTTAGACCTGTCTTCGCCGGCACCTGCGAAAATGGCCGCCGGGAGCTGCTCCGGGAGGCGGACCGTGCTGCCCCCTTACAGGCGGACCTGGCCCGGCGTATTCCCGTCCGGGGCATCGCCTGGCGGCCGCCGACTCCTACGCCTTCGCGTCCTCGGCCAAAAACCGGGCGATGTCGCGCGCCACCTCGGCTTGCATTCGCGCCCGCTCCGCCGCTCCTTCGCTCGGCTTCTCGGGACCGGCACCGCTCGCAGCGCTGTCGAGATCGATGGCGGCCTGATCCCGAAGCGCGGCATAGGTCAAGACGCGGCCGATACAGCGCTGCCGCTCGGCCTCGACGGCGGCTTCGATCGCACCGGTCCGCGCTCCGCGTCTTTCCTCCTGCGGCGCCGAGTTGTCATCCATTGTCAAAATCCTTGTTTCGATCATTCGGCCTGCGGCAGAGTTTCCATTCTACTCTATCCCGCTAAATGTGTGCACTGGAGGATTTCGTCCAGGCCGCCGCGCCGCCGCTGGCTGCTGGAATTCGGGGCCGTCCCGCACCCATACACGAGCCAATGTCTGGAAAAGGAAGGGGCCTGTGCGGCCCCTTCATTGAGTGCGCTATCATTGCGGCCGTTTGACGCTTATTTTTTCAGGAACTTTTTGCACTGATCGTGGATAAACTGAATTTCCTCTTTGATCTTGTCCGTGACAGGAACGGCCTTCAGGTCAGATTCGGTCCTCCCTTGCCCCTGGTTAAAGGTCTGAATTTGATAGCCCGCTTGCAGAGCATCTTCGATATTGATTTGATCCGGATGATCCTTCTTGCTCGTGAAGACAATCGTCTTCATGACGCCGTCTGTCTGTTTCGGGCAGAGTTTGCGAGACAAGAACCCCCCTTCCTCTTCGCCTAACATCGTATAGCGTACGCGCCCATTCGGGATGAGCGTGTCTTCGTCGCAGCCACAAAATGTTGCGCCCGTGTTTTTGTGAGACGCGTTTAGGTCCGCCTCTGGCGGGTTGGCGAAGAATGCATAGTCCAAAGTGAGTGTGAGCTTCGTCGGGTTGAGGAAAACGAACTCGGTATTCTCCGTGACGATCGGAGATCCTGCCTTTGAGTCCTGGAAGCTATCGTTGAGCTTCCAGTGGCCCACGAGATATGGGCTCGCATCTCCTCCGCCCGCCGGATTGTTGTCATCGGCATTTGCTGCTCCGGCGTTTGCGAGCGCAAGGACGGTCCCTGCCACAAGCAATTCAAGCCGGAAGAATCTATTGCTTGTCTTCGACATAGGATTTCCTCCCAGTAATAGGGAATGCACGTCCGGCCGCGCTTGGCGGCCACGGCGGTCAGAGGTGGCTCTGACTTAAAATGAAATAGCCGGTCAACGGCCCGGTTCCCGTCAAACTGTTCAACTCTCAAGCTGAGCTGCGGATTCGGTTCAAAATTGCCAGTGTTGCGCGCTCGCGACGAGGAAGTCGCGGAACACGCGCAGGCGCGCCACATTCTTGAGCGACTCGGGATAGACGAGATAGCAATCGAGTGTCGGCGTGACGGCTTCTGTCATCAGTTGAATGAGGCTGCTTCCGGGCTTGTTCAGATAGTCCGGCAACACGCCAATGCCGATCCCGTTCTCAACCGCCCTTTGCAACGCCGGGATGTGATTGACCGACATGACGGAGGCGCGCGCCTCGGCGCCCTGGCCGGCGAACAGCGGCGCATTAAGCTCGTTTAAGAAGCTCCCCGGCGCAGCGGCATACGCGAGTAAGCGGTGGTGGGCGAGTTCGTCGAGCGAGCGCGGCTGTCCGTGGCGGCGCAGATAATCGGCGGACGCGTAAAGATGATAATGCACCGCAAAAAGGCGGCGCCTGATGAGATCGGGCTGGGAGGGCTCGCGCAGCCGCAAGGCAACGTCTGCCTCGCGCATCGCAAGATCGAGATCCTCATCGGCCAGAATAACCTCAAGCTTGATGTCGGGGTAAAGTTCGAGAAACGGCCCAAGCCTTGGCGTGAGCCAGCCCATACCGATACCAAACCCCGTCGTCACTCTAAGCTCGCCGTTGGGCTTTTCGCGGCTCTCTGCAAGGGCCATCTCGGCCGCCTCAAGCTTAGCCATGACCTCGCGTGCTGTGCGAAGCAGGAGCTCGCCCTGCTCTGTGAGCACCAGGCCGCGGGCATGGCGGTGAAACAGCTGAACTTTGAGATCCTCCTCGAGGGCGCTCACCTGGCGGCTGACCGCCGATTGGCTAAGCCCCAGCGCCTCACCCGCCTGGGTAAAGGACCCGGTGGCCGCCGCCGCGCTAAAAGTCCGCAGCTTGTCCCAATCCACCCCGTTGCTCCGTCCGCCACGCTACTGGGCCGCGGCCGTTGTGTCCGCCTGCTCAGCGAGCCAGCGCTCGGCTTCCATCGCCGCCATGCAGCCAAGGCCCGCGGCGGTAACGGCCTGCCGGTAAACATCGTCAGCGACGTCGCCCGCGGCGAACACGCCGGGCACGCTGGTTGCCGTCGAGAATGGGGCGATCTTGATGTAGCCGTTCGGCTTGATTGCGAGCTGGCCCTTGAACAGGCCAGAGGCCGGCTCGTGTCCGATGGCAATGAAAACGCCGTCGGTTGCAATTTCGCGAAGCGCTCCAGTCTTGACATGCCTCAGGCGGATGCCAGTCACGGCCGGAGGCGCCCCGCCGCCAAGAATCTCGTCCGTTACATGATCGAGGATCAACTCGACGTTCGGCCTCCCAAAGAGCCGCTCCTGGAGAATGCGCTCGGCGCGGAATGTGTCGCGCCTGTGCACAAGACTGACCCTTGCCGCGATCTTGCTGAGATAAAGCGCGTCCTCGACCGCCGTATTACCGCCGCCGATCACCGTGACATGCTTGCCGCGGAAGAAAAAGCCGTCGCAAGTCGCGCAGCCCGAGACTCCGTACCCCTTAAATTTCTCCTCGGAAGGGATGCCGAGCCAGCGCGCCTTGGCGCCCGTGGCGATGATGAGCGCGTCGCAGGTGTAAGCCGCCTCGCTGTCACCCGCGAGCACAAACGGGCGGGCACCGAGCCTGACTTCGGCGATATGATCGGCGATGATCTTTGTGCCGACGTTTTCCGCCTGCGCCTTCATCTGCTCCATGAGCCAAGGCCCTTGGACGGCCTTCGCGAAGCCCGGATAATTCTCGACATCGGTCGTGAGCATGAGCTGGCCGCCCGCATCGAACCCTGAGATGAGCACCGGCTCGAGCATGGCGCGCGCGGCATAGATGGCGGCCGTGTAACCCGCCGGGCCTGAACCGAGGATGATAACTTTCGCGTGCAATTCTGTCCTTTCGAGCGGCACCTGCTCCAGATTTGCGGCTTAACAAGGGTTAGATATGCCCCCCAGTGCTTGGCCGCAACCTTTCGATCTCCCCGCCCGGCGCTCAGAACCGGGGCGGGATGGGGCTCGGCTGCAGCATGAGAGAGCTCGTGCCCGCAGAGAGGTTAAGGCCTGGCGAGGCGCTCGAAAGCGGCGTGAGCGTCACTGCGTTGCGCTCGCCGCCAATGAGCGCATCGGCCGCAGCTCCGGCAAGGAATGCTATTCCCGCGCCGGTGCCGGCAAAATAGCCAGAAAGCGGGTAGCGTCCGGCGGGAGTTGCGATATACACGGCCCAGGAGAGCAAGGACCGGCCGGTGACGCCGACATCGACGCCGAAACGGCTCAACCTTCCGGCATAATACTCGGGCCTGCCGCGAACGGGCCGAAAGATGCAGGAAACATCCTTGGCCGAACCGAGAATAAACCCAGGCCCCGGCGCAACCGTGCATTCGAGCACTCCCGTTGGCACAGGGCCGGCGCTTGCCGCCGCTGATGCAAAGCAGACAAGCGCCGGGCCGCAAAGTTCAGTAAGAAGCGTATGAATTGGCCGTTGCATAATCTTAAATCCCGGGCGCTAGTATCGCGCCGGAATTGATTCACGCGGTCTAACCGGCCCTCGTAAGAGAGATTCGATCATTGCGGTGAAGAGCGTGCCCTCATTAGAGCCAGATAGGAGCATGGTTGACTTGGTTCGCCAGTTTTCGTCTTTTGTAGTGGTCAGCTGCCTTGCCACGAGCGCTCACTATACTCTCCTCATTGGGCTCGTCGAGATGGCGAAGATCTCCCCCGTTCCAGCGGCTCTCGCGGGCTTTACGGCGGGCGGCATCGTCTCTTACGCACTCAACCGCAGGCATGTTTTTCGTTCGAGTCTCCCCCATGAACTCACGGCATCGCGGTTTGCGCTCGTTGCCGCTGTGGGCTTTGGACTTACCTATCTCTTTATGATGCTTCTCGCCGGAAAAGCGAAGGTGCCTTATATCCTTGCCCAGGTCATCACGACCGGGCTTGTGATGATCTGGAATTTCACCGCTCACAAGATGTGGACCTTTGCCGCGCAGAGCTAGACTAGGCGCGCCCGCCGAATCTCAAAGCGCGGGCATTGCGCTCAGGACTTGGACAGCGGAGCGCGTTTGACCGGGGCCAGAGCGCAATCTCTATTGAATGCTCCGCTTTTGACCCACGGCAATGAAATGAATGCCGCCGCCAAAGAGCCAATCGAAGATGGGATGATAAATCGATAGGGGCGTCTCGAACGAGGCCACCTCGAGCGAGACGGCTGCGAACATCTCCCGCCACTCGCCCTCTGTCCAGTAGGTATAGAGGCATTCAACGCCGTAAGGCTGATTGGCGGCCCAATCCAATGCAGAAATTCGCAAATTGCTGATCCAGCCGTGCTTCAAATGATCTTTGACGATCACCTTGCGCCTTGCAACCCGCGCGCATTCCTTGAGCAGCGCAATGGGATCACGGTCATGGTGCAAAACATCCGCCAGGATCACCGCGTCATAGGCATTGTCCGGAAACGGCAGCGGCCCGCCGGCGTATCCGTGCACCTTAATGCCCTCACCGCCTCTTGGGTGCGTTTCGGCGCCTTCGACTACGAGGCCCGGGATGCGGCTTGCGAGCGAGGCGCCTAACATGCCGCTGCCGCAGCCAACGTCGAGCACACGGTCATCCGGATCGAGCAGGGCCGCGATCCTTCCGGTCAGCACTTCGAGACGCGGCAAATAGGCATATTTCTGATGGACGTGAGCCAAGAGTGCATTCATAGGAAGCTCCCAAACAAGACCGCTTAGCGAAGTATAATATTGAATTCAAATATCATTCAACAACTTTGGAGCTGGCCGGCCTGTCCCCGTGGGCTCAAGGACTGGCTGCGATCAGATACACGCCGGACATCAATGCAAAAGCGCCAATTGCTTTGCGCGCGGTCACAGGCTCGCTGAACACGAGGAAGCCGAGAACCATGGTGATGACAAAGCCGAGCGACATGAAGGGGTAAGCAACCGACACATCGACGCGGGCCAGAACGAACAGCCAGACGAGGGCGCCAAGGCCATAGAGGAAGAGGCCGAATGGAACTGTCGCGCTCAACAGGACAGAGAGAGCAATCGCGCCGCTATTGCCAGACGCGAGCGCCTGCTGGACACTAGCGGAAGCCATGCCCTGCTTTAGCAAAATCTGCGCCAGCGAGGAGCAAGCCACACTGCACAAGACAAGCGCGAGATCAAAAAGCGTATTCATCAGCGGTTCCATTCTGGCACCGGCCGTCCCGGGCGGAGTTTCGCATTGCAAAATCGGCGGCGGCGGCAGAGCCTTGATGCTGACGGCTTTTATAATGGCTTAGGCCGCATGGCAATGAAGCTTGTTCGCCCGGTCTTAGGGTTCGGCAAAAGCTCTTAGGTTCCTGCATCGAGGACAAGCCTCGCCCGCGCGCGCAGCTTCTCCGTCTCGCTTTTCAGTTGCCCGCACGCCGCCATAATGTCGCGCCCTCGCGGCGTGCGCACCGGACTCGCATAGCCCGCATTAAAGACGATCTCCGAAAAACGCTCGATCGTTGCCCAATCGGAGCATTCAAATGGCGCGCCGGGCCAGGGGTTGAAGGGGATCAAATTGATCTTGGCCGGGATTCCTTTCAAAAGCCGCACGAGCTCGCGCGCCTCGGCGGGCGAATCGTTGATGCCCTTGAGCATCACATACTCGAAGGTGATGCGCCGCGCATTCGAGGCGCCCGGATAGGCGCGGCAGGCGGCCAGCAAATCCTTGATCGGATATTTTTTGTTAAGCGGAACAAGCTTGTCGCGCAATTCATCGCGCACGGCGTGGAGCGAGATGGCGAGCATGGCCCCTGTCGTGCGGCCGAGTTCCTCGATGCGCGGCACGACGCCCGCCGTCGAGACGGTGATCCGGCGCTTCGAGATGGCAAGCCCATCGCCATCGGCAATGACGGCTACGGCTTTCCGCACGTTTTCAAGATTATAAAGCGGCTCGCCCATGCCCATGAAGACGATATTCGACACGGCGCGGCTCCCCTCGCTCGGCACGAGCCCGTTCCGCGGCAGCTCCATCCCCGGAAAATCACCAAGGCGCTCGCGCGCGATCAGAAGCTGGCCGATGATCTCTTGCGCCGTCAGATTGCGGACGAGCCTTTGCTGTCCCGTGTGGCAGAAGGTGCAGGAGAGCGTGCAGCCGACCTGGCTTGAGACGCACAGCGTCCCGCGATCCTCCTCCGGGATATAGACGCATTCGGCTTCGGCACCCTTGTCGTGTGCGTCGAGCGGGGCAAACCGCAGGAGCCATTTCCGCGTGCCATCGCAGGAGACTTGCTCCGTCACGACTTCCGGGCGGGCGAGGGTGAATCGGTCCGCCAAGGCGGCCCGCAGACCCTTGGCGACATTGCTCATTGCCCCGAAAGAGGCAATGCCGGAGTGATAAATCCAGTGCCAAAGCTGGGCCACGCGCATGCGCGTCTCACGCTCGGGCACGCCGATTTGCCCAAGCGCTGCGGCAAGCTCCTGCCGGGTCGCTCCGGCGAGCGAGACCCGGCCGGATTGGGCAGCGCCGTGCTTTTCGAGAGGTTCAGCGAGACTGGACATGGGCTGTGCGCCCTCCTAGCATTCGGCCACGCATTCCTCCAGATTCTTTGGAAACGCTCAAATCCAAATGGTGCTCCGCCCGCGCGGGCGCCAGCAAAATGAACGCCTCACCCTTCCCAAAGCGAGCTCGCATGCCCTCTCTACCTCCTCAAAAGCTTCGCGCCGCGGTTGCAGCCGCGCTCGCGCTCTTTGTGATCGGCCAGGCGCAGGCCCAGCAGCCCGCCGCGCTCAAGGATATGGTGCCGAACATCTCGGCCGAAGGCAGAGCAAGCAAAGAGGTTGTGCCTGACATTGCTATCCTCTCGGTCGGCGTCGATACGGAGCGCCCGAAGGCGGCCGATGCCGCACAGGACAATGCAAGCGCAACGCAAGCCATTGTCAATGAAATCAAGGCCCAAGGCATCGAGGCCAAGGATATCAGGACCGCCGCGGTAACGCTTCAGCCCGTCTACGACGAGGCCCAAGCCGGCGCAACCGCCAAACGGACTCTGCGCGGCTATCTTGCGCATAACTCCTTGGCGGTGCGGGTGAGGGACATCGCAAAAGCCGGTGTTCTGGCTGCGCGGCTCGCCGATAGAGGCGCCAATTTTTTTGGCGGCATCACCTTCGATTATTCGCAGAAAGACGCCGATTACGAGTCGCTGCGCGAAGAGGCAGCGCGCGATGCGCAGCGCAAGGCAAATGCTTATGCCGGTGCGCTCGGCCTCAGGCTCGGGCGTGTCCTCGAAATCGCTCCCGAGCCGCGCGAAACGGTGCCGCCGCCCGTGCCGCGCATGATGGCCGCGCCGGCAGCGCAGTCTGTGGCGATCCCCGTCGAGCCCGGCGCCGAGACTCTGAGCGCCACTGTGCGGGTCACTTGGGAGCTCTCTCAATAGGCTTAAACCCGCTTCGGGCGCAGCGCATCGGCAAGCCGCGCCTTGGCCGAGCCGGGCCGCAGCGGCTTTTGTTGACTCTCGTGTGGCGCCCAGCCGGAGATAAAGATCATTTCGAAGGTGGCACGCACGCGGCCATCGGGATCCGAAAACTGATCCGCGTAAATTTGCGCGGCGCGCATAAAGAAGCGTTTCGTTGCGGGCTTGCGCAGCCGCGAGGCAAGCGAATTCGTGGCGCCCATTGCGCGCAGATCCCTCATCAAGCCGAACAGATTGGCATAGCGCACGGTGACGGGCTCGCTATCGGCAACCGGCAAAGCAAAGCCTGCCCGTTGCAAGAGCCCGCCCATGTCGCGGACATCGGCAAAGGGGGCAACACGCGGACTCACGCCGCCGGAAATCTCGCTCTCCGCGGCAGCAAGCGACTTGCGCAATTCAATGAGGCTCTGTCCACCAAGCAGACAGCCTATAAAGAGCCCATCGGGTTTGAGGGCTCGCCGGATTTGAATGAGCGTGCCTGGAACATCATTGAGTGACTGCAAAGCCAGTGCGGAGACAGCAAGGTCAAAGCGCTCGGGCGCTAGCGGCAGATGCTCCTCATCGCCGGCGGCGCGCAAGAAAGAGCCGTCTGCGCCAATCGTTTCTGGCGGCGCGATGCGGACAAGGAGCGGCGGCGTGAGGCGCTCTGCGAGCAAGCTCGCCAAGCGCGGCGAAGGCGTGCCGATATCGAGAACCGCCCGAAACTCCCGGTTAATCGTGGAAAGGCGCTCCGCAATGTCTCCGGCTGCGCGCGGGAGGAGGAAATCCTCGCACCCCGCGGCAAACGCCCGTGCGAGCCTGCGGCGGGCGAGGCTCCGGTCGAAGATCTGAGGGACAAAGGCCATTAGCGGGTTCTTTGGCGAGATGGCTCTGAGCGCCATGCCCGGCCTTGATCCGGGCATCCAGCCTCTGGATTTTCCAATTTGGATGGCCAGTTCAAGCCTGGCCATGACTTGCAGGCTTGTGATTCCTTAATCATCACCCGCATCCGGCTGCACCTCGGGCGCGGCGTTGGCGAAGGCGGGGAGCGCGCGGGCTGCCTCGTCCACCGCAACGATGCGCGGGTAAGGCGCAAGATCGAGGCCAAAGCGGCGGGCATTATAGACCTGCGGAACGAGGCAGATATCGGCGAGACTCACCGCTTCGCCAATAGCATAATGTCCAGCGCTCGAGGCAAGGCGCGCTTCGATGGCATCGAACCCAATCGCGATCCAATGGCGGTTCCAGGCCGCGCGGTCCTCGTGCAGTGCGCCGTAATCCGCGGCGATTTTTTCGAGCACGCGCAAATTGCCGATGGGGTGAATATCGCAGGCGATCGTATAGGCAATCTCGCGGCACCAAGCCCTGAGCCGCACGTCCGGAGGCTGCAGCGGCGGCTCTGGGTAAAGTTCATCGAGATATTCAATAATGGCGAGCGACTGGGCGAGTGTGAAGCCGTCCGCCTCCTGCCAGACCGGGACGAGTCCAGCGGGATTGCGCGCGCGGTGCCCGGGGCCTCTCTGCTCTCCTGCAACAAGCCCGACCGAGATTTGTTTTGCGGAAATTCCCTTAAGGTTCAGCGCGATCCGCACCCGGTAGGCAGCGCTCGAGCGCCAATAACCGTAAAAGCAAGGCTCAAGCGTCGGCTTTTGCATAGCGCTCGGCCGTCTGCTCGATGGCACCGAAAACCGACTGACCGGCACGCAGCTGCATTTCGATCCGCACCGTATCGCCAAAATGCATGAACGGGGTCTTGATCGCTCCGTGACGGATGGCCTCGACCATCCGCGCCTCGGCAAGACAGGAGTACCCGATGCCGCCCTCTGCGACGGGCCGCGCCGGCGCACCGTCCGGCTCCTTGTTCGAGACCGTGCCCGAGCCAACAATCGTGCCGGCGCAAAGCGGCCTCGTCTTGGCGGCGTGAGCAACAAGCGCGGGGAAATCAAAGTGCATGCCGCTGCCCGCATTAGCCCGCCCGAACGGTTTGCCATTGAGGCTGACAAGCAGCGGGAGATGGAGGCGCGCCCCATCCCAAGCGGAGCCAAGCTCACCGGGCGTAACCGCCACCGGCGAGAAGGCCGACGAGGGTTTCGATTGAAAGAAACCAAAGCCCTTGGCGAGCTCGGCCGGAATGAGATTGCGCAAGGAGACGTCGTTGACGAGGAGAAGCAGCACAATTGCCTCTTCCGCCTCCGCGCGGGTTGCGCCCATCGGTACATCCTTCACGATGACCGCAACTTCGCCTTCAAAATCGATGCCATAGCCTTCATCCGCCATTCTGATGGGTGCGCGGGGGGCAAGAAACGAATCCGAGCCGCCTTGGTACATCAGCGGATCGGTCCAAAGCTCTGGCGGCATCGGCGCGCCGCGCGCCTTGCGTACGAGCTCGACATGGGAAAGATACGCCGAGCCATCGATCCATTGGTAGGCGCGAGGGAGCGGCGAGAGCGCGTCGCGCTCGTGGAAGCGCTCTCGCGGCACTGCGCCCCTCTCAAGGGATTCGGCAAGCTCGGAGAGCTTTGGAGCGAGCCGCGTCCAATCGTCAAGCGCGGCTTGCAGAGTGGGCGCGATGCTGCTGGCATCGGTGGCATAGGCAAGATCGCGCGACACCACGGCAAGGCGTCCGTCGCGGCTGCCATCGGCGATTGTCGCAAGCTTCATTCCCGCTCACCAGTCACGCCGCTTCGGGTCGAAATGTCTTTCGAGTCCCGCCCAAGTCGCGGCGTGATAATCTTTGTGCAAAGCCGGCACCTTTGCGGCGAATTCGGTGAGCTGTTGCGGATAACGCGTTTCGAACATGAAGGCGAGCGTGTTTTCAAGCTTCTGCGGCTTGAGATCGCCAGAGCTTGCCCGGTCGAAAGCGGCCTTATCGGGCCCGTGCGGCAGCATTGAATTGTGGAGCGAGATGCCGCCCGGCGCAAATCCCTTCGCCTTCGCATCATACTCGCCGAAGACGAGTCCCATAAACTCGCTCATGATGTTGACGTGATACCAAGGCGGCCGGAAGGTGTGCTCGGCGACGAGCCAGCGCTCTGGGAAGATCACAAAATCCACATTGGCGGTGCCCGTCTCACCCGAGGGTGCCGTCAGGACCGTGAAGATCGAAGGATCCGGGTGATCGAAAAGGATAGCGCCAACAGGCGCGAAGGTGCGGAGATCGTATTTATAGGGCACATAATTTCCATGCCAGGCGACGACGTCGAGCGGCGAATGGTCAATTTCGCTGACGTAAAATGCGCCGCACCATTTGACCATAAGGCGGCAGGGCGCTTCTTTTTCCTCGAAGCTTGCGGCCGGCGTCTTAAAATCGCGCGGATTGGCGAGGCAATTGGCGCCAATCGGCCCGCGCGAAGGCAAGGTGAACCGGGCGCCATAATTCTCGCACAAATAGCCGCGCGCAGGGCCGTCTTCGATTCCGGCCTTGAACTTGATCCCGCGCGGGATGACGGCGATCTCGCCAGGGCCGATGCTGAGCCGCCCAAGCTCGGTGGCCATGCTGAGCCGCCCTGTTTGCGGCACGATGAGCATCTCGCCGTCGGCATTCACGAAATAATCGTCTTCCATACTTTGAGTCACATGGAAAACATGCGCAGCCATGCCGGTGTGCGTGCGAACATCACCCGCTGTCGTCATCGTCCGCACGCCGCCAACAAACGTGAGCGGCTCATTCGGTATGGGCAACGGGTCCCAGCGGAGTTGCCCGAGCGGCAAGCCGTGGGCAACGATATGCGGTGCGGTTTTCCAAAAAGGGACATCGGCGCTGCGAAAGGTCCCCGTGTGCTTGACCGAGGGACGGATGCGGTAAAGCCAAGAGCGGGCGTTGACGCCGTGCGGCGCCGTAAAGGGGGTTCCCGATAGCTGTTCGGCATAAAGGCCATAGGGGCAGCGCTGGGGCGAGTTTTGCCCTCGCGGCAATGCGCCCGGCAGAGCCTCAGTCTCGAACTCATTGTTGAAACCGGACATATAGCCGCCGTGCATGGAGTTTTCCTGCGACCCGGAGCCCGCAATTCCCCAGTTCAAATAACCGCTTCGCCAGCCCTATCGTTCCCATTTCGTCTGGCGCTGCGGCAGACGGGGCGGCTTTGCCTCATGCTTGCTTGTTCCGCCCAGCTTATGCTCTCCTCCGGGCGAGGCTGACAAACGCTTTGCCCGGTCGAAGAGATGTTTCGCAAGGCCGGGCAGCCCAGTCAGAGCCAGGGCAAGCTTGTCGGCGGAGGCCTGATCGTCCACCATCAGACATTTCAACCGGAAGCGGTCCGCCTCGGGCCCATTCCAGCCCGGATCGCAAGTGCGCGCCGATTGGAACCCGGCCGCCTTCACAAGCCCAATCTCGCGCTCCGAATAATCCCCGTTGGGATAGGCGAAATCACCGAGCGTGATTCCGAAGGGAGCCAACTCGTCCTTCGATTCCGAAATTTCCCTTGCGCATTCCTCATCGCTGCAGCGGGTCAAGATGGGATGGAACCTCGTATGGGCGCCGAGATCCGCCCACTCTAGCACCCCATTGAGTTCATCCGCAGGGATGACTTGCGGCGGCAGTGCTTTTTTTTGCTCTTCAAACCCAAGCGCAAAGAGTCTTTTCTTACGTTCTGTGTTTTCCAGCTCTTTGAGCCCCTCGGCCTCGCGCCGCGCGGGAACCGAACGCCACCAAAAACCCGCGCCGAATCTGATCGTTCCCGTGCAGAGGTAAAGCATGGGCCGCACGCAATGCCTCTGAAAGACCTTTCTCAGCTCCAAATTGCCAATCGCGCCGTCGTCGATGGTGATGACGGCGAGCGGTTCATGGCCAAATGAATCCCAAAGCTCCGGCAGACAGACAATCCTTGCGAACTTCTTGAGATAGGACAGATGCTCATCGATCACATCCGGCTTCGGATCATGATAGAGCAGGATGGCAGCCCGGTTGCGCCAAATGGCCTTGCGCAGCAGATAACAGAATCCCGAGAGACGGCAGATCCGGCCGAGGAGGCTTGCAGTCAAATCCCGAAACTCTGCCATTGGCCGAACCCGACTCGTTTTACGGCCGGAAGATTCCGCGCCTGCGTTGTTCCTTTTGTCTTGAGCTGAGGCTTGGCGCAAGCCGCAATTTGGGTGAGCGGGGCAGAGCGGCGGATCGAGAGCTGCCAGTCAGCCCTGGGGCGGATCATGCCGCCGCTCCTCAGAGTGCCGGCCTCCGCCTTTGGCCGCGACGGTTTGCCGCCCGGGAGGAAACCGAAACCTCCCGCGACGGGCCAAAGGACGCCGGCTTGCACCTCTCGATCTCTCCGGCGCGGCTGCACCCGATCGAGAGGACGGCTGTTATTTGGCGGCTTGCTGTTTGCCGCTGGACATGGATTTGCGCCTTGTGCAATCCAGGGCTGGCTCGATGTCCCCTGCCCTTCCAACATTTCCAATTCGTGGCTGATATGGCAGATGTAGCCATTGCCGTTGTTGCCGCCGGGCGCGGCTTGCGCGCTGGCGAGGGTGTGCCCAAACAGTACCGCAACCTCGCCGGGTGCCCCTTGCTCAGCCACACGCTGACCGCATTGCTGAAGGCGGCTCCGGGGGCGGTGATTCTGCCCGTCATCCACAAAAACGATGTTTCCCTTTACGAATCCTGCGCGGCAAGCCTCGCGCAGGAAGGCAAGGCCCGCCTGCTAAAACCGGTATTTGGCGGCGCAACGCGCCAGGAGAGCGCGCGGCTCGGTCTCGAAGCGCTCGAAAAGCAGCCTTCGCCTCCGGCCATCGTGCTCATTCACGATGCCGCGCGGCCTTTCGTCAGCACCGCCCTCGCCGCGCGGGCGATTGCGACAGCTCAGATGCATGGCGCCGCCATCCCGGGGCTGCCGCTCAGCGATACGGTGAAAGAGATCGATGCCGAAGGAGATGTGATTGCAACCCCGCCGCGCGCGCGGCTGCGGGCGGTGCAAACGCCGCAGGCGTTCCGTTTCGGCCTGATCCTCGCCGCTCACCGCAGAGCCGCCGCAGCGGGCCTGACCGATCTCACCGATGACGCCGCAGTTGCGGAGTGGGCCGGGCATAAGGTGAATGTCTTCGCCGGGGAAACCTCCAACATGAAGATCACGGACGCGCAGGATTTGGCCCTCGCCGAGGCACGCCTCCTCGGCCGTCTCGCCGACATAAGGACAGGGCAAGGCTATGACGTGCACGCCTTTGGCCCCGGCGATCATATTTGGCTTGGCGGCTTGAACATCCCGCATGAGCGCGGCCTTATGGGCCATTCGGATGCCGATGTCCTTTTGCATGCGATTACCGATGCTCTGCTCGGCGCCCTGGCCGAGGGCGACATTGGGAGCCACTTTCCGCCAAGCGATCCGCAATGGCGCGGCGCGCCATCAAAAATTTTCCTTGAGGCCGCCGTTGCAAAGGTGCGCGCCCGGGGCGGGGTTGTCGCCCATCTCGACGCGACAATTGTGTGCGAGGCACCAAAAATAGGGCCGCACAGGGACGCCATCCGTGAAAGCATCGCGAAGATTGCCGGGATTTCCCCGGACCGCGTCGCCCTCAAGGCAACGACATCGGAGGGCTTAGGATTTACCGGCCGCAATGAGGGAATTGCTGCGCTCGCTCTCGCCACAATCAGACTGCCGGTGTAGGCCAGAGGGAGGCGATACGCATTGGAGCGGCTAGTCGCATCGGATGAAATGTTCGATCTAGCCGGAGCAGCAAACCTTGCGAAATGAACCACAAGGCGTATATTGATGATTTATGTTAGATTTCATTTAGGGATCGGGAAATGAGTCGCGGAAAAGCAAGCGGCTATGTGCTTACCGCAAAAGATGCTGCAATCGTTTCAGGAATGCAGGCGCGTGGCGACCGAGATCACGACATTGCGGCCTGGTTCGGAGTCAATCAGGGGCGAATCGCTGAGGTAAAAGACGGCAAATTTGGCTCAGTAGCAGCAGCACCAGCCCATAGCCTTCCTCCAAAAGGTGCACCGGGTATCAAAGGTCGCCGCCTCAGGAATTCAGTTGAAAAGGCATTAGAAGCTTTGAAGAATGGAAATGTTACTACCGCTTTAGCAGAGCTCGAATCCGGAAGAGCAAATTACGATAAAAACGAGGCGTAATCGCTCACCTTCTCCAAATCTTTACGGCAGGGCGGCACCCAGATCAGCCGGGGGTACGCAGACCCTCGTTTTTCCCATATAAACCAAGCATACCCTGTTGCTGTTGTCGCTTTGCTATCCAAACGTCCTTTTACCATCGGAACTCGCTCGACAAATTGCGCGAATATGGAAGGAGGCGTTTTTTCAAAAATCTCGCGGTAACGTCCCGAACTTTCCAAAAAAACCGTTCGCGCAAGAATTGCGACCCCTAGCCTGGCGACATTCATTGCCCTCAAAACGAATTCTGCTGCAAGTCGAAATGGGGGATTAGTGATGACCCAATCAACAGCGTTCGTCTCATAAGGGTAAGTAAGGAAATCCCGAACAGGCCCGAATCCGTAATGATGGGCATCCGAATATTTCACGTCCCTGAAATATTCTTTAAGCACCTTTGCCATATGTCCAGCACCGCATGCCGGTTCTAGGCAGGTTAGCGATCGCAAAGATTTCTTGTCGAGCACATGCTCAAGGAGAGCACGTGTAGCCCACGGCGGAGTAGGAAAGTCATCCGGGCTATCGTTAGGTTCAGACCGTTGCGCCATAACTGCATGGGATGTGTTTTGCATCTGCAGGCCCTGTTAGAATCGCGTATTTTGATCTTTGTTAATAAAAGTTAACGCCGGGTTCACACATTGGGGTAAATTATAATCCCCTGAGGCTTCGTCGGGCCAAAATCCCTTCGGACGGCCCGGGGCTTCGCCCGAAGGCTACGTTGGCGGGATCAAATTCCATGTTCCCCGATGCCCTCCAAACCCGCGCCGCAGATCTCATCGCCTCCTCCCGCGCGAAAGGCATCACAATTGCAACCGCCGAATCCTGCACCGGCGGCCTCCTCGCGGCCCTGCTCACAACGGTGCCGGGATCTTCGGAGGTCTTCGAGCGGGGCTTCGTCACCTATTCCAATGCGTCAAAGATCGAGTGCCTCGGCGTTCCGGCGCGCATCATAGAGAGCTTCGGCGCGGTGAGCACTGAGGCCGCACGGGCCATGGCAGCGGGCGCCCTTGCCCATTCCGCAGCTTCGCTTGCGATCTCGATCACCGGCATCGCCGGGCCAGGGGGAGGATTGCCAGATAAGCCCGTTGGCCTTGTTCATTTCGCGCTCGCCCGCAAGGGCGGCGGAATCATAGGCGTCGAGAAACACTACGGGGAAATCGGCCGCGGCTTCGTACGCCTGGCGGCCGTTGAGACAGCGCTCGACCTCCTCCTCGACGCAACGGCCCGCTAGCGCGCAGCCGGACTCTGCTGCTTCATGCGGCCCTGCCATAAACGAAATCGGCGCGGGCCTCGAATGCCTCAGCAAATTTCCGGAAAGCCCTCTCGAAGACGCTTCCCATAAGAGCGCCCAAGAAATGGCTCTTGAATTCGTAGCGAATATAAAACTCGACAAGGCAGGCCTTTCCCTCCTCGCGGTCATGAAAGACCCACAGGTTTTCGAGGTGCTTGAAAGGCCCATCGATGTATTCGACGAGAATCTTGAGCTTTACGCGCTCGCAGGTCACGCGGCTCGTAAAGGTTTCGCGGATCGCCTGGTAACCAATGCTCATATCGGCGATGAGCACGAGCTTGCCTGGTTTTTCCTCCCGCTTGCGCACCCGCAACGCGCGGCAAAGCGGCACGAACTGCGGATAGGCCTCGACATTTGTGACAAGCTCGAACATCTGCTCCGCGCTGTGCCGCACGAGGCGGGTGGTGTGAAAGTGGGGCATGGCGGCACGAGTGCCGGAGTGGTCAGGAGTGAGCGCGTTCAGGTCTAACGGTTCCGCGCCGCCCCGGCAAGGCCGCGGCGGGCTGCCTTGAGCTTCGCAAAGTCCTCTCCCGCATGGTGCGACGAGCGCGTCAGCGGCGAGGATGAGGCGAGAAGAAATCCCTTGGCAAGCGCAATCTGCGCGTAAGCCGCAAATTCCTCCGGCGGAACAAACCGCACGACCGGATGATGCTTTCTGGTCGGCTGCAAATATTGACCGATGGTCAGGAAGTCGACGTCCGCCGTGCGCAGATCATCCATGAGCTGCAGGACTTCCTCGCGCTCCTCGCCGAGGCCCAGCATGATTCCCGATTTGGTGAACATGCCGGGATCGATCTCCTTGACCCTCTCCAAGAGCCTCACCGAGTGGAAATAGCGCGCGCCAGGGCGGACTCGCAGATATTTCGAGGGAACAGTTTCCAAATTGTGATTGAAGACATCGGGCTTGGCCGCCACAACCTTTTCGAGCGCGCCGCGCTTGCGCAGGAAGTCCGGAGTCAATACCTCGACCGTCGTCGAAGGGCTCGCAGACCGGATCGCCGCGATGACTTGCGCAAAATGCTCCGCCCCGCCATCCGCTAGATCGTCGCGGTCCACAGAGGTGATGACCGCGTGTGCGAGCCCAAGCTTTTTGACGGCCTGCGCGACGCGGGCGGGCTCGGAGGGATCAAGCGGGCGCGGCAGGCCGGTCTTCACGTTGCAGAAGGTGCAGGCGCGGGTGCAGGTGTCGCCCATGATCATGAAGGTCGCGTGCTTTTTTGCCCAGCACTCGCCGATATTCGGGCAGCCTGCCTCCTCGCAGACGGTCACGAGCCGCTGCTCATTGACGACGTTGCGCGTCTCCGCCCACGCAGCCGAGCCCGGCGCCCTAACCCTGATCCAGGCAGGTTTGCGCGCGGCAGGCTGATCCGGCCGGTGCGCCTTCTCGGGATGACGCGGGGCGGCGCCCGGGTCTGCCCGGTCTCCAGAAGACATGCTGCTCATGACGCCTTACATAGACGTTGGGGGCCTCAATCCAAAACAGAAAGACCACTCATATATGGATTGCCCTGCCATAGGCATTGAGAACGCTCTCGTGCATCGCCTCCGATAAGGTTGGATGCGGGAAGACGGCATTGATGAGCTCCGCCTCAGTCGTCTCGCAGTTCATAGCGACAACAAAGCCTTGGATGAGCTCTGTTACCTCCGCGCCAACCATCTGCGCGCCGAGGAGCTTGCCCGATTTAGCGTCAAAGACGGTTTTGATCAGTCCTTCGGGCTCGCCAAGGGCGATCGCCTTGCCATTGCCGATGAACGGAAAGCGGCCAACTCTGATCTCGAAACCCGCTTGCCGCGCTTTCTCCTCGGTAAGCCCTAGGGAAGCAATCTGGGGATTGCTATAGGTGCAGGCGGGGATCATGGACTTGTCGAGCGGATGGGGCTCAAGGCCCTTGATGGCCTCGACGCAAATGACGCCTTCGTGCTCGGCTTTATGCGCGAGCAGGGGAGGCCCTGCGACGTCGCCGATGGCGTAAATGCCCGGCACATTAGTGCGGCCGGTGCCATCGATTGCGATGACGCCGCGCTCCATCTTCACACCCAGCGCCTCGAGCCCAAGGTTCTCGACATTGCCGGTCACGCCAACCGCCGAGATCATGCGCTCTGCTTCGAGCACTCGCGCGGCTCCAGCGGCATCCTCGACCGTTGCTTTTACGCCATTTTCTCTTTTCTCGACCATCGTGATCTTGGCTGACGTCAATATCTTGATTTTCTGCTTTTCGAACTGCTTGCGCGCGGCGGCGGCAATCTCGGGATCCTCGGCGGGCAGGAATTGCGGCAGGATTTCGATCAGCGTTACCTTTGCGCCCATGCTGCGATAGAAGGAGGCAAATTCGACACCAATCGCGCCCGAGCCAACGACGAGGAGCGAGCTTGGAAATTTCTCCGGAACCATTGCCTCGAAATAGGTCCAGATGAGCTTTCCATCGGGCTCGATGCCCGGCAGCACGCGCGGCCTCGCCCCCGTTGCGATGATGACGTGTTTGGCTATATACATGCCCGCGCCGAGAGCGCCCTTTGGCATTGGCGCTGGAGGCGGGCGCGCGGGCTTTTTTTCAGTAACCGACACTTCGCCGGCCTTCGTGAGCTTCGCCTCGCCCCAGATCACATCGACCTTATTCTTCTTGAGAAGAAATCCGACGCCGCTGTTTAACTGGGCGGAGATCACGCGCGAACGCTTGATAACCAGCGCCGGATCATAGGCGATGGCGCCCTCAATCGTCAGGCCATATTCCTTCGCATGCTTGAGGTAAGAAAAGATGTCCGCGGTTCGCAGCAAGGCTTTTGTCGGGATGCAGCCCCAGTTGAGGCAGATGCCGCCCAAATGCTCCCGCTCGACGACGGCCGTTCTAAAGCCGAGCTGCGCCGCCCGGATGGCCGCGACATAGCCGCCGGGCCCGCCGCCAATGATGAGAATATCATAAGGATCAGCCATCACCGCCTCTCGTCTACTCCGCTTCCCAGGCTAGCCTTTGTGCGAGTCCGGGGGAAGCCGGGCAGGAATGGCTTTTCGAAGTCACAGCCCTGCAAGGCGGCGTTTCATCGTAACTGATAACCTGGTTCTGGCCAAGCGGCGCCAGACCAGCGGCGATATAAGAGGGCTTTGATGTATTGGATTTACGACTATCCGCGGTGGGCAATTGCCATCCTGTTCATCGCCGCCTTCGCCGCCCTCACCTGGGCCGGTATTTTTTTGACGCGAGCGAGCATCCATTCTTGGATCCATAGCGAGAAGCGCGCCAATGAAATGATCGGCTTCGCACTATCGAGTTTCTTTGTGCTTTTCGGGCTCTTGCTCGGCCTCGTCGCTGTCGCAACCTATCAGAACTACTCGAACGTAACTGATACGGTCGATAAGGAGGCGTCGAGCATCGCCGCGCTTGACCGGGATTTTGCCGGTTTTCCGCAGCCGGTGCGCGGCCAATTGCAAGACAGCCTGCGCGAATATGCCCGATACACGATCGAGGACGGCTGGCCGCAGCAGCGCAAGGGCATCACCCCAACCGGCGGGTCTGAGCGCATCGCTGCGCTCTTTCACATTTTGGCGGCCTTCGAGCCCACAAAGAAGAGCGAGGAAATCTTCTATGCCGAAGCTCTACGGGAGTTCAATCATCTCATTGAGGCCCGCCGGATGCGGCTCGCCAATGTCCATGTCGGCCTGCCTGCTGTCATCTGGTGGGTCGTCGCTTTTGGCGCCGTGTTGAATATCGTCCTGATCTGGCTGCAGGACATGGAGATCCACGTGCATTTGATCTTGGGCGCAATCCTTGCGTCAATTCTAGGCGCCGTGATCTTTCTCATCGCGATGCTCGATAACCCATTTCGCGGCGGAATTGGCTTTGGTCCCGACTCGATTGCATTAGTGTACGAGAGATTGCTGAAATCTGCGGGAACTGCGGTCCCCGCCGCTCAATGATTAAGGCGCGCGCATAAGGCCAAGGCCGACTGAGCACGGCAGCGCGCCGCGCGCTTGCCAAACGGCCGCCACCGAGGCAAGCTCACCCTCGCACGCCCGAACCAGGGCGCACCAACGAGGAGGAAACGTGCAATGAAGGCGATCTTTGTTACAGCGGCCGGAGCGCTGTCTGCCGCCATCCTCGCCGCAGCATTCGGCACCAGCACGCAAGCCGCTCCTGCGGCGCACTCGCAACCCCTAGCGCAAGGACTTGCTCTCTCCGCCCCTGTTGAGAAAGCGGTCACCCGTGCAGGAGTTGCCCACCGCTCGGCGCGGCGCACGTCCCGCCGCGTTTACCGCCGCCACCATTACTAAGAGCGCAGCAAATCCGCCGCGCCGCAGACGGGCTGCTCTATGGCGCCGCCGCGGCGCGGCTCTCAATCGAAGGCGGCGGCGGAAGCTCTTCCCTTTTTGCCACTCTCGTCCTCACCGCCGCTTGAATCTTTTCGAACGCCCGCACCTCGATCTGGCGCACGCGCTCACGCGAGATTCCAAACTCCTCCGAAAGCGCCTCAAGCGTCATCGGATCGTCGGTGAGCCTCCGCGCCTCGAAAATCCGGCGCTCACGCGGATTGAGGACGGAGAGCGCGTCTTTCAGCGCGTCAAGCCGGTTGCCGGCCTCCTCGCGCTCGAGGAGGCTATTCTCCTGGCTTGCCGCTTCGTCAACGAGCCAATCTTGCCATTCTCCTTCGCTTTCTTCGCGCAAAGGAGAATTGAGCGAGGCGTCTCCGGCCATCCGCCGGTTCATTTCGATCACATCTTGCTCAGTCACACCGAGCTTTCTTGCGATCTTCTGGACCTGATCGGGACGGAGATCTCCTTCCTCGAGCGCAGAAATTTGGCTTTTGGCCCGCCGCAAGTTGAAAAAGAGCTTCTTTTGGCTCGCCGTCGTTCCCATCTTCACGAGCGACCAGGAGCGCAAGATGTATTCCTGTATCGCGGCGCGGATCCACCACATGGCGTAGGTGGCGAGGCGAAAGCCCTTGTCCGGCTCGAAGCGCTTAACCGCCTGCATAAGGCCGACGTTGCCTTCGGAAACGACCTCGCTGATCGGCAGACCGTAACCGCGATAGCCCATGGCTATCTTTGCCACGAGCCGCAAGTGGGAGGTGATGAGCCTTTGCGCCGCCTCGGGGTCCTGATGCTCGCGCCAGCGCTTGGCGAGCATATACTCCTCCTCCGGCTCGAGCATCGGAAAACGCCGGATCTGGCTGAGATAACGAGCAAGCCCGTTTTCGCCCGGGACGATTGGCACTGCGGCAGCCATTCCTCTCTTCTCCCTGAGGCCCCAGTTTGCTGGGGCCTCTGCAGACCTTGTCCAGCGCTCCTGCGGTCCAGCAATATAGAATGCCTCGACCATGGCCGAAAGAGGGTTCGCCGAAGCTAGCGGATTAAAGTTTAGCAATATTCGAAGCGGCGCAAGGTTCGATTTTCCGGATTAACAATTGGCAATATTTTACCCCGGATGGAGCAGAAACTATGGGACCCTTTGCGCCGCGCCCTCTCTCCTCCCTTTTTAACTTCGCCAGTGGGCTCCTGGCCGCTCTTCCGCAGATAAAATAAGCGTGAAAGCTAGGTCAGACCTTGATTCTGAAGGGGCGAGCTTGCCTGGGGCTTACATGTTCCGCCCCAGTCGGGCAAGCACCGCGGATTAAGCCCGCACCGGCCAACACGCTCAATCCGTCCGGCCCCGGGCGCCTTGACTTTCGTCAACTTTGGCCGGCAGCCCGCCTTCTCTCCTTGCCTGAAGCGGTTTACCGCCCGGGCGAGGCTCGCTGCCGCCCGCGAGTGCTTCGCGAAGGCTCTGCAAATCCGGCGGAAGGGCGCTATTGAAGCGCATCAAGACGCCGGTAACAGGATGCCGGAAGCCGAGCAAGGCCGCATGGAGCGCCTGCCTCGAGAGCGCGCGCAGGCAGGACCGAGCGGCTGAAGGCAAGCGGGCAGCTTTGGTCTTGAACCCCGCCGCATAGAGGGGATCGCCCATAACCGGGTGGCCGATATGGGCCATATGGACGCGAATTTGATGGGTCCGCCCGGTCTCCAGCCTGCACGTGAGGAGGCTTGCTTCCGCAAAATAATGCTCGACCACCCGCCAATGAGTGCGGGCATGGCGGCCGCGCCCGGCCGGGACGGCGGCAATCTTCTCCCGGTTCGCCGGGTGGCGCGCCAAATCTGTTTCGACAGTGCCGGACGGCCTTGCCGGGACCCCCCAAACAAAGGCGAGATATTCGCGATCGAGCGGCAAGGCTTTTCCGTGATCCGCAAACTGCTCTGCAAGCCCCCAATGCGACGCATCGCTCTTAGCCGCCACAATGAGGCCCGAGGTGCCCTTATCGAGCCGGTGGACGATTCCCGGCCGTTTCACGCCGCCGATGCCGGAGAGGCTCTCGCCGCAATGGGCGATGAGGGCATTGACCAGCGTGCCAGATTTATGCCCAGCACCCGGATGGACGACGAGCCCGGCGGGTTTATCTATGACGAGGAGATGCTCGTCCTCATAAACGACCGTGAGCGGGACCTTCTCGCCCGCAGGCAAGGCGTCCTCTGGCGGCGGCAGGCAGAGCAGCGCAGTTTCGCCGCAACGCAGATGGCGCGCCGGATCGCTGACCAGGGCGCCATCGATCGAAACGTGCCCGCTCTCGATGAGCTTCTTGATCCGCGTGCGCGAGAGATCGGCGGCCGCTGCGGCGAGAAAGCGGTCAAGTCTTTCGCCGGCATCCGCGGCCGCTGCGGTATAAAGGCGAATTCCGTCCCCGCCGGCCAGGCGAGGGCCCTGCGCCGCTTCCGTCTTTGATTTCATGCGCTCGTCTTGGTCAGGCAATGATGCGGCCCGGCTTCGGCTCCAGCTGCAACCAAGTGCCCCAGCTGGTGATTACACGCTGGCGAGAGGAATTGAGGATGTGATGCAACGCTTGATTTGTGCAGCCATCGGCTTGCTTGCAACCGCCGCTCTCCCGGCGCTGGCGGCAAACCTGCGCCAGGCGCCTCCTGCGGAACCTTATCGAAAACTGAGTGATCTTGCTGGCGGGCCCGAGTTCATGCCCGGGATTGGCACGCTCTACGTCGACCCGGCAACGCTCCCCGACGGCCCTTATCTTGCCTATGACCGCCGGGGCAAGCTCGCCAGCACGATTTATATGGTGCCGATCAACGATTTCGAGTTCCACAAGAGGCTCGGCAACCTCAAGGCGCCTGGGGGCGAGGTCGATCACGTCGATATCTACTATGAGACCGGCCATCCGGGGCTGCGCGAGCCCCATTACCACATCGTCCTTTGGCACGTGCCTAAGGCGGATGAGGCGCTTGTCTCGCGTTAGGCCCTGCTGGACGGCCATCAAGCGCTCCTCTCCCTGCACAAAGCGGTCTGCCTGTGGACTCTTCGCGCCTCTTGCCGCGTGATCTCGCCCTCACGAAACTCGCGATCTATCCTTTGGTCCTGATAAGCGAGCCGGTGATCGACCCCGGCCCGTGCCGTTGCAAACGCGGCATTTGCGCCGGAGCAGAGCGAGCGATGCAGCGGCAACGTGATCAGGCCATAAGCCGGAAGCATGCTGGGCCGAGTTGAGAACCAAATGCGCCGTCAATTTGCGAGCTTGGTACAAAAGGCCCTTCCCCATTCAATCGCCGGGTGGTTCGCGTTCTGTTGGGCAGCGTTCCTTTTGGCCGCAGTCCTCGTTGGCGCTCTCCTGTTATCTCTCTACTGGGAGACAACGGCCGAGAGAGTGCGGCATGGGTCTTCGGCCATTATCCGTGGATGTGAGGCAATCGCTGCCGATTATAGAATGTCCCGCGGCGGGCCGGGCCCAGACCTCCAGAAAAGGCTCACTGCGGCGGTTCAAATCGCACTCCGAAATCTTGAAGGAGTGGAGGGAGGGATTTGGCAGGCGGGCAAGCGCTCTCTCGCCTATGCCTTCCCCACTTATGAGGGCACCGGCGAGAAAACCGATGTGCCGCCGGCTGAAGAGCCTAGCATCCGGGAAGCCGCCGAGGCCGCTGCGCGCAACGGAGCGCCCTTCAGCCGGCGCATTGCGGGCCGCACGCAAACCTTGCTGCTCTATGCCTGCCCCCTCGAGCCTGCCCCGCCTCTCGCCGCCTGGACAATGATGCGCATCACAACGGCTGGCAGCCAGGCTTATATTCAGGCGATTGCGGGGCTTAGCGTCTTGATGATCGTTGTGCTCGGTTCCGCGGCAGGCCTTGGCAATGTCCTCTATGGCTGGTCGCGCCGCCTGCGGCAGTTGGAAGCGGAGCTCGCGGCAAGCTCGGGCGAGTTGCCGAGACTCGCTCCCACTGGCCAGCAGGATCTCGACCGCATAATCGATGCCATCAACAGGGCAGGCGCCCGCCTCGCCGAGGCTCGTGCCAAGGCCGATGCGCTCACACGAGAAGTGGGCGAGGCCAAGCGTCTCGCAATGCTTGGCCGCATCATGGCGGGTATAGCGCATGAAATTCGCAACCCAGTCGCCGCGATGCGTCTTAAGGCCGAGAATGCCATGGCAGCCGGGCAAGACGCATCGCGCAAGGATCGTGCATTGCAAGCGATCGTCGAGCAAATCGAGCGGCTCGAAAACCTGCTTCAGAACCTTCTAAGCTCGGTGAAACGAAGCCCGCCTCAGCCAAGCTTGGTGGCGGACATTACAGCGTTTCTCACTGAACGTGCAGAACTTTTTCGCGAGCAGGCGGCGGCACATGGCGTGCAACTCGATACGAGCGCATGCGCCGGCGCGGCCTGCTTCGATCCAAAGCTCATCGCGCAGGCGATCGACAACCTTACATTGAACGCGATCCAAAATACGCCCGCTGGCGGGCGGGTCACGCTTTCCGCGCAATGCTCGAAGAATAATCTGGTCTTCTCGGTGGCTGATACTGGTTTCGGAGTGCCGGAAGCCATGCGCGATCACCTCTTTGAGCCATTCGCCTCAGGCCGCGCGGAAGGGACGGGGCTTGGCCTCGCCATTGTCCGCGAGATTGCCAGCGCCCATGGCGGCTGCGCGCGCGCCATTCACCGCCCCAATGGAACGACCTTTATCTTGGAGCTGCCATGGCGAGCATCCTGATCATCGAAGACGATAAGGCACTGCGCGAAAGCATTGCCGACGCGGTCAGCAGCTTTGGGCATCATGCACTCGAAGCCGATAATGGGCAAACCGGCCTCGAAATGGCAATGCAAGAGCAAGTCGATGCCATTCTACTTGATCTTCGCATGCCGCGGATGGACGGGTTGGAATTGCTCCGGCACCTGCGGATCAGCGGAACAAGCACCCCGCCGGCGGCCGTTCTCACGGCCTATGCCAACTCCGCCAACACGATCGAAGCGATGCGGCTCGGCGCGTTCGATCATCTAACGAAACCCGTCGGGCGCGAAGAGCTCAAATCGCTGATCTCACGGATGCTGCGTGCGCGCAGATCGAGTCGAGATGGGCATGCGCCGGCTGTCGAGGACGAGCTGATTGGGCCAAGCGCCGCGATGCGCTCGATAGCAAAGGCGATCGGGCTTGTCGCGGATAATGATGCTACCGTGCTCATTACGGGAGAAACAGGAACCGGAAAAGAGGTCGTTGCCCGCGCGATCCATCGCCATGGTAAGCGCAATTCCGGCCCTTTTGTTGCGGTGAACTGCGCGGCGATTCCTGCGGGCCTCCTTGAAAGCGAACTCTTCGGCCATGCCCGCGGCGCCTTTACCGGGGCGACCGCCGAGCGGCGCGGGGCCTTCCGGGATGCGGACAAGGGGACGCTGCTCCTCGACGAAATTGGCGACATGGATCTCGCCATGCAGGCGAAGATCCTCCGGGTTCTGCAGGAGCATACCGTCACGCCGGTTGGAGGCCGGCCCGCCGGCGTGGACGTGCGCGTCCTCGCCGCAACAAATAAGGATCTCTCAGCAGCTGCGGAAAGCGGCCGGTTTCGTGAGGATCTCTTTTACCGCTTGAACGTCGTGCCAATCCATCTTCCGCCTTTACGCGAAAGGCTCACTGATATCCTGCCGCTCGCCGAGCACTTTCTGCTCCAAGCAACGGCGCCGCCGAAACACTTAGCCGCCGACGCCGCGGCGCGCCTTTTGAGCTACTCTTGGCCCGGCAATGCCCGGGAGCTCAAGAATGCGATTGAGCGCGCCGCGATTCTTTGCCGCAGCGATACTATCACCGCCGCCGATTTGGACTTCCTTGAGAGCAGCTCCGGCCTTCACCCGGCGCCAGACTTTACGCAAGGAGAGCTTCCGGCAGCGATTGCGCGGCTCGAGCGGCACATGATCATGAGAGCGCTTCAAGAGACGGGCGGCAACCGCAGCGAAGCCGCGCGCCGGCTCGGCATTCACCGCCAGCTCCTTTATGCGAAGGCGCAGAAGTACGGGATCGACATCGACGAGCCGTCCGAAAACCGGACGGCAAGTGTCGCAAAGCTAGACAAGCCAGGCTGAAGAAGCAGCCGGGATAGGAGCAAAATCAACGCCGAGCTCGCTGGCACACGCGTTGCCCAGCGCATGTCAGAAGGCCGAGCCGATCGGCAAGGCCAACCTCTGGCATGGCACGATGAAAACAAAGCGTTGCTCTCTTGCGGCAGGCGAAGGTGGGGAATGGGAGCTGCGCTCAGCAACGCAGTTGCGGGCTTCATCGTGGATGAGGCAGGATTCAACGCCGCATTTCTCTGCTTCGCAGTCATTGCGTCGGACGCATTCGTCTTGTTCTGCTTGTTTGTGCCTGAAACACGCGATTACGCGCTTGGGGGCGCGCTCGCTACACGCAAGCAAGCGACCGCGTTGCGTGTAGCGGAGTAAGGCCATGCTGGCACAAACGTGCCGCGGCGAGCGGCCAAAGACAATTTGCTTAAAAGGTGCGGCGGCAACGGTTTGCGCGTTTCTCGTTGCTGCCATTCTTCTTCTCATCCCCTCACCTGGTGACTGCGCGCCGAGCGTTCCTGACCTGCTCGCACAGAAGCTCGGCCAAGATAATCCTGCCGCCCTCGCCGCCATTGCGATCTTCGCCACAACCTATCTCGTTATCGCAATCGGCAAGTTCCCTGGCTATCAGCTTGATCGCGCAGGCGCGGCTCTGCTTGGCGCTGCGCTTATGGCCGGGCTTGGCGTCATGCCGCTCAATGAGGCTTACCGGGCGATCGACTTCGACACCATCACGCTCTTGCTCGGCATGATGATTGTCGTCGCCAACCTGCGGCTCGCGGGGTTCTTCCGGCTGGTGAGCCATCTTGCGATGACTCGCGCGCGCCATCCGCTTGTGCTTCTCCTCGCCATCGTTCTCGTCGCGGGAACTCTCTCGGCTTTCCTCGTCAACGATACCGTCTGCCTTGCGATGACGCCGCTCGTGCTCGATCTCGTAAGGAGGCTGAAGCGCAACCCTGTCCCTTATCTTTTGGCGATTCCGATGGCCTCGAATGCCGCCAGTGTAGCAACCATCACGGGCAATCCGCAGAATATGATCATCGGCCGGCTCTCCGAGATCCCTTACGGCCAATTCGCCGGATCGCTCTGGCCAATTGCCGCCGTCGGTCTTGTCTTAACGCTCGCGCTTCTTGCGTTGATCTACCGGCGCGAGTTTTTGACGCGCGCAAGCCTGCCGGAAACTCCCCAACCGGCTCCGCGCTATCACCGCCCGCTCGTTCTCAAATCGGTTTTCGTGACAAGCGTCATGATGGCATTGTTCTTCGCGGGCGCGCCGGTCGCGCGCGTCGCGATCGTGGGCGGCGCTTTGCTCCTCTTCACCCGCAGGCTCAAGGCGGAAAAGGTCTATCGCGAGATCGACTGGACGCTACTTCTCATGTTCGCGGGACTCTTCATCGTCGTCAGCGGATTTGAGAAGGCGGTGCTGAGCCCGGAGCTGGTTACGAGAGTGAGCGAGATTAGTTTCACGAGCCAGTCTGCACTCTCGCTTGTAACGGCGGTTCTCTCAAATCTCGTCAGCAATGTCCCCGCCGTTCTCGTTTTACAGCCGTTCGTCTCGAAGTCGCCCGATCCGCAGCACGCCTGGCTCATCATCGCTATGGCCTCGACCCTTGCGGGCAACTTCACGCTTGTCGGATCAGCGGCCAATTTGATTGTCGCACAGCGCGCGCGAAGCGAAGGCGCTGCCATTGGCTTTTGGCCTTACTTCAGGGTGGGGGCGCCGCTCACAATCCTAACGATCCTCTTCGGCATCTGGTGGCTGTAACTGGCACCGTCATCTTTGATCCAATCATCGAGGAGAAAGCTATGAGCCCGATCTTCTTTGCACCCTTCATCATCTTTGCCGGAGCGCTTCAGGCTTTCGGTGCCGTAATGAGCGCCCGATTGCGCCTTTCGCTCACAAATCCCTGGCTTTCTCTGGCCGTTCTTTTCTCGCTAAACGCCTTTTTCTTCGCCAGCCTTTTTGCAATGGTGCCGCGCCCGCTGCCAACTCTTGCGGGGATAAGCTCGATGCCCTGGTGGGCGCCGCTCGCAGGGCTGACCGGCGCTGTTGCAGTTTTCGCCGGGCTTGCTCTCATCGACAAGCTCGGCGCAGGGCTCGTCAATGGGCTCATTATCGCGGCGAACCTCGTCACATCACTGTTGATCGATCACTTCGGCTTAATTGATGTGCCGGTGCATACACTGAATGCCTGGCGTGCTCTCGGCGGCCTTCTGATGGGAGCCGGCATGTTTCTCGTTTTCCGCTTTTGATCGCGAGCCATCCCTGCCCCGGCCATCAGACCGCCCAGGGCCGGCGCATCATTCTGGGGGAGACTCTGGGCGGTCTTCTCCGGAGGCACGGGTTTCGCCCTCCAGTTCGGCTGAAGACGGAATGGCGTACACGCCGCCGAGCCAGCGGTGGAGATCGATTTCCGCGCAGCGTTTCGAGCAGAAGGGGCGCGTGGCGAAATCGGCAGGCTTGCCGCAAATTGGGCAAGGCTTTGCGGTTTGCCAGGCGGCTTTTTCTTGGTGCTCTTCTTGATCCGCCACGAGATGCCTCTGAAGGCCTCAGTTACACCCTATTTAACCACGAGAAGTGGGCTGGATAACCCTCGCCGACAAGAAGCGACATTGTCTCATAGAGCGGCAAGCCGACGACGGCCGAGTAAGATCCATTGATCTTTTGCACAAAACAGCCGGCAAGCCCCTGGATTGCATAGCCGCCAGCCTTGCCGCGCCATTCGCCGCAGGCAAGATAAGCCTCGATTTCATCGCTCGACAGCCTTTTGAAACGCAGGCGCGTCTCAACGAGCCTCGCGCGCAAGCGGCCTTTGGGGGTCACAAGACAGACCGCCGTATGCACGCGGTGCGCCCGGCCGGAGAGCAGCCGCAAACTTTGTGCTGCCTCGGCCACCGTCTCGCACCTGGGCAGAATGCGGCGCCCGACGCTCACCACCGTGTCGGCACCAAGCACATAGGCGCCGGAAAGCTCCGGCCGCTCTTGCGCGAGGTGCGCGGCGCGCGCCGTCTTTTCCTCCGCGAGCCTTGCCGCAAGCGTCCTTGGCAGTTCGGCTTTCCGGGGCGTCTCCTCAACGTCGGCGGGAAGCAAAGCATCGGGCTCGATCCCGATCTGCTGGAGAAGCTCGAACCTCCGGGGCGAAGCCGAAGCCAACACAAGCCTTGGCCGCCAAGCCCTCTCGCTCCCGGTCATGGCGGAATCGCCTTTCTCTTTCTCATTTGAACCGGTAGGTGATCCGGCCCTTGCTCAGGTCGTAAGGCGTCATCTCCACAAGGACCTTGTCGCCGGTCAGAACACGAATGCGGTTCTTGCGCATTTTCCCGGCTGTATGCGCGATGATTTCATGCCCGTTATCGAGCTTGACGCGAAAGGTTGCGTTTGGAAGCAACTCAAGAACAGTGCCTGGAAATTCGAGCAGTTCTTCCTTCGACATTTGTGTCCTTCGGTTCAGGCCGCCTTCAGCGCCGCCGGCTGGCAAGGATGGGCCGGGACCCTAATTGAGAAAGGCGGCTTTGTGAACAGCGCCCGCCCGGGCTGTGATTTGGAGCCGCCCATTTCCCGCATAGGTGCACGCCGGGCGGCCCGGCAAGGACAAGGCGCCCGCGTTCATTTCCGCAGCTGATTCAATGGAGCAGCTGGGCCGGTGCTAGCCTTTCTGGCCGCATCCTCGGCAGCATAGCGGTTGTAACGGCGGATGGCGAAAGGGATGGTCGCAAGATAGGCAAGGCTCAGGACAATTAAGATCTCCATCGTAAAGGTCGCAAGCAAAAGTAGGCTCGCGGCGATTCCGAAGAGAACGAAGGGGACATATTCGCGCGGCACGCGGCCAATTCTTTTGACCGAGAAATGCGGGATGCGGCTCGCCATTAAGAAAGCGACCGCCAAGACATAGGCAATGTCAATAGCCACCGCCGCGCGCGTATCGGGAATGGCCATGACCGAAAGATTAAGATAGACGGGCAAAAGCCCGGCGATCGCACCGGCGGGCGCGGGCATGCCGGTGAAGAAGTGGCTCTGCCAGGCCGGCCGGCCGGGCTCGTCCGTCATCACATTGAACCGGGCAAGGCGCAGCGCGGCCGCGATAGCGAATACGAGTGCGGCAAACCAGCCAAAGCTCTTGATCTCATGCAGGCCCCAAACATAGAGAATGAGCGCGGGCGCGACCCCGAAATCCACGAAATCGGCAAGCGAATCAAGCTCGGCTCCAAAGCGCGAGGTGCCGCGCAGCGCGCGCGCAAGCCGTCCGTCCAGGCCATCGAGAATGGCTGCGACGATGACGGCGACCACTGCCCGCTCGAACTCGCCTTCCTGCGCAAAGCGGATGGCGGTGAGGCCCATGCAGAGGGCAAGCAAAGTGACAAGATTGGGAAGAATGACCCGCAGCGGAACCGCGCGAATGCCTCGCCTCGCGCGGCGGGGATCAAAACGGGCACCGCCGCCGCGATGAAAAAGCGTCACCCGGGCGCTGGGGCCGGGAGTGTCTTCTGAACCATCCTCGTTTTCAAACATGCTCATTGGCGTTGCGCATTGTGGCAAGAGACAGGGCGTTCGTCCTGCCGCCGGATCGATCCGGATCGTTATTACACCCCGGCCGGGATTGCACGGCTTTTCTCGCGCCGCAGCCGCTAGCCAGCCTAATGCCGGGGCTCCAGGAGCTTGACGTCTTGCCCGGCCCTGTGCCACGTCCTTTCCGGGCTGCGCAACGCGGCCAGAGTAAAGGACGGAGAACTTCGTGGCCGAAGCGGGGGAAATCGAACGCGCTCTGGAGAACGCAATTCGCAAGCGCATGCTGGAGGGCACCGGAAAGCTCGGGCCTGTCAGCTCGGCTGGAGGGGTTTTGCAGGTTACCTTTTCGGGCGTTACGGACGACGCGCATGTTTTTGAGACGCTCGGCGGGGCCTTGCTCGATCTGCGCCTCGAGCATCAAATCGTGCCGGAGCTTGATGTGAAGATCAGGCGCGGCTGATGGGGGTTTCCTTGGCCGGGAGCATTGCAGGTCTCTTCGAGTGAAATCCCCGGCCTGTGTGGCAGCCGGGGCGGGAGCGGGCAGGCCGCGGTTCACATCACCAGAAATCTGGTCTACGAAGGCGGCCAGAGCTGCGAGTGCAGCGCTGCCGTTCCCGCAAGGGCCGCGCTCGGGAGAACCCCAAGCGCGGCCTTGCCGTGCTAGAGCAAAGATCAATGCCCAAGCGGACGGATATTTCCACCATCCTCATCATTGGCGCGGGGCCGATCATCATCGGCCAGGCGTGCGAGTTCGACTATTCCGGCACTCAAGCCTGCAAGGCATTGCGCGGCGAGGGCTACCGCATCGTCCTCGTCAATTCCAATCCGGCGACGATCATGACCGATCCGGGGATGTCGGACCGCACCTATCTTGAGCCAATCACGCCCGAGATCGTCGCCAAGATCATCGAAAAAGAGCGTTATGCAGTGTCCGGCGGCTTTGCCATTCTGCCGACGATGGGCGGGCAGACGGCGCTTAACTGCGCGCTATCCTTGAAGAAGATGGGGGTGCTCGACAAGCTCGATGTCGAAATGATCGGCGCAAGCGCTGCGGCAATCGACATGGCGGAAGACCGCAAGCTCTTCCGCCAGGCGATGACCAGGATCGGCCTTGAGACGCCCCGCTCGCACCAGATCAAGACTTTGCCGCAAGCGCTCGCGGTCCTCGACGACATCGGCCTGCCCGCGATCATCAGGCCCTCCTTCACAATGGGCGGCACAGGCGGCGGCGCCGCTTATAATAAGGCCGAATATATCGACATCGTCGAGCGGGGAATCGATGCCTCGCCGACAAACGAGGTTCTGGTCGAGGAAAGCGTGCTCGGCTGGAAGGAATTCGAGATGGAGGTCGTCCGCGACAAGGCGGATAACTGCATCATCGTGTGCTCGATTGAAAACATCGACCCGATGGGTATCCACACGGGCGATTCGATCACCGTTGCTCCGGCGCTCACCCTCACCGACAAGGAGTATCAGATCATGCGCGATGCCGCGATTGCGGTCCTGCGCGAGATCGGGGTCGAGACCGGGGGCTCTAATGTCCAGTTTGCCGTCAACCCGAAGAACGGCCGGATGGTCGTGATCGAGATGAACCCGCGCGTCTCGCGCTCCTCGGCCTTGGCATCCAAAGCAACGGGCTTTCCGATCGCCAAGGTCGCGGCGAAACTAGCGGTCGGATTTACGCTCGATGAAATCGCAAACGATATCACCGGCGGCGCAACGCCCGCCTCGTTCGAGCCGTCGATCGACTACATCGTCACGAAAATCCCGCGCTTTGCGTTCGAAAAGTTCCCGGGCGCCGAGCCGCTTTTGACGACATCCATGAAATCGGTCGGCGAGACGATGGCGATCGGCCGCACCTTTGCCGAGAGTTTGCAAAAGGGGCTGCGCTCGCTCGAGACGGGGCTTGATGGCCTCGACGAGATCGAAATCGAAGGACTTGGCCTTGGCGATGATATGAATGTGCTGCGGGCGGCGCTTGGGCGGCCGACGCCCGACCGGCTTCTTGTTGTTGCTCAGGCTCTGCGCCACGGCATGCCGCAAGAAGAGATCGGCGAGGCCTGCGGCATCGATCCATGGTTCATCGCGCGGATTGCCGAAATCCTCGATCTCGAAGCCAAGGTTCGCGCGTATGGACTGCCGCAAGATGCCGCAAACTTGAGAATGCTGAAGGCGGCGGGCTTCTCGGATTCGCGTCTCGCGGGTGTCGCGGGCATCACCGAAGCGGAGGTCCGGGCCTTGCGGCAGCGGCTTGGCGTGCGGCCCGTCTTCAAGCGCATCGACACCTGCGCCGCCGAATTCGCTTCGCCCACGGCGTATATGTATTCGACTTATGCACCGCGCTTCGGCAGGGCTCCCGAGTGCGAGGCGCGTCCCTCCTCGCGCACCAAGATCGCTGTTTTAGGCGGCGGGCCGAACCGTATCGGCCAAGGGATTGAGTTCGACTATTGCTGTTGCCATGCGAGCTTCGCTCTGCGCGAGGCGGGCTTTGAGACGATCATGGTCAATTGCAACCCTGAGACGGTCTCAACGGATTACGACACATCCGACAGGCTCTACTTCGAGCCTCTCACCAAAGAGGATGTGCTTGAGATCCTCGCAAAGGAAATGGAGGCGGGAGAACTCAAAGGCGCAATCGTCCAATTCGGCGGCCAGACGCCGCTTAAACTCGCGCATGCGCTCGAAGAGGCAGGCATTCCAATTCTCGGCACGTCGGTCGATTCGATCGATTTGGCAGAGGACCGCGACCGGTTCAAACGCCTTCTCGATAAGATTGGCTTGAAACAGCCGATGAACGGGATCGCCTATTCGATCGAGCAGTCGCGGCTTGTTGCCGCAGAGCTCGGCCTCCCGCTCATCGTGCGCCCATCTTATGTTCTGGGCGGGCGGGCGATGGCAATCATCTACGACAAAGCGGCGTTCGACGAATATCTCTTGGGCACTCTGCCTGGTCTCGTCCCCTCCGAAGTCAAGGCGCGCTACCCCAACGATAAGACCGGGCAAATCAACACAGTGCTCGGCAAGAATCCGCTGCTCTTCGACCGCTACCTTTCCGATGCCGTTGAGGTCGATGTCGATGCTCTCTCAGACGGACGGGACGTCTTCATCTGCGGCGTGATGGAGCACATTGAAGAGGCGGGCATTCACTCCGGCGACAGCGCCTGCTCGCTGCCGCCGCGCTCGCTTGCGCCAGAGATTGTCGCCGGACTCGAAGAGAACACGGAAAAGCTCGCGCTCGCCCTTGGTGTTGGCGGACTCATGAATGTGCAATATGCGCTCAAAGATGGCGAGATCTATGTGCTCGAGGTCAACCCGCGCGCCTCGCGCACGGTCCCTTTCGTGGCCAAAGTGACCGGTCTGCCGCTCGCCAAGATCGCGGCGCGAATCATGACGGGAGAGAAGCTTTCAAGCTTTGATTTGAAGCCCCCGCATTCCGGTCACATTGGTGTTAAGGAATCCGTGCTCCCCTTCGCCAGATTTCCGGGGGTCGACACGGTGCTTGGGCCGGAAATGCGCTCAACCGGCGAGGTCATCGGGCTTGACCGCTCGTTTCCGGTAGCTTTCGCCAAGAGCCAGCTTGGCGGCGGGATAAATGTGCCGAAAGCGGGGACGGTGTTCGTCTCGGTGCGCGATGCCGATAAGCCGCGCGTGCTCGAGACCGTGCGTCTCCTAGCCTCGCTTGGGTTCAAAATCGCGGCGACGGGCGGCACGGCCCGCTATTTCGAAACCAAGGGCATCAAAGCGCAGCGCGTCAATAAGGTCTCGGAGGGCCGGCCCCATGTGGTCGATTTGATCAAGAACGGCGGTATCCAGCTCGTGCTCAATACAACGGAGGGCGCCCAAGCCTTGGCCGATTCGCGCTCGTTGCGGCGGGCAGCGGTCTTGCATAAAGTCCCGTATTATACGACTCTTGCGGGAGCGATTGCCGCGGCGCAAGGGATCCGGGCCTATCTTGCCGGGGACCTCGAGGTCCGCGCTCTGCAGGACTATTTCAGCTAGGGCCCGGCTGATCGCAACATGTTCGCGATGGGCGTGGAGAGGCGCCTCTCCTAGAGCGGGGCGGGAGAAGGTCTCGATTGGCCCGCTCCGGGCGGGCAATCTCAAAAGTGAAGCAGTGCCAAAGAGAAGTTGAAATGGACAAAATCCCCATGACAGCGAGCGGCTATTGCGCGCTCGAAGAGGAGCTCAAAAGGCGTCAGCAGATCGAGCGGCCGCGCATTATTCAGGCCATCGCCGAGGCGCGGGGGCATGGCGACTTGTCCGAGAACGCCGAATATCACTCAGCGAAAGAAGCCCAGGGCCTCAACGAGGCCCGCATTGCCGAGCTTGAGGCGAAACTGTCGCGGGCCGAGGTGATCGATCCTTCGAAACTCTCCGGCCATACGATCAAATTCGGCGCGACCGTCACGCTCATCGATGAAGATACCGAGGAGAAAAAAGTCTTCCAGATTGTCGGCGAGAGCGAGGCGGATGTGAAAGCTGGCCGAGTCTCGATCACCTCGCCAACCGCGCGTGCCCTCATTGGCAAGGCGACGGGCGACACGGTCGAGGTGAGCACGCCGGGCGGCGGCAAAAGCTACGAAATAATCGAAGTGTCTTTCGGATAGTTAAGGGCCTGCCGCAGCCTTTGAGGCGGGCGCGCGGTCTTGCGGAGGGCTGGTCGCCTCCTGTTTTTGCGCCGCGCCATCGAGATCATATACATCGGGCGCGAAATGGATCACGCCATCGGCGTTTTCCCACGCGTCGAGATACACCCAGGCAACCGGCAGCGGATGCGGCAGCTTGATTTTCTTCTGAGCGCGTCTCGCCACCGCGTCTTCGATTGCTTGCCGGTTCCAGCGCCCGGAAGAGTGGCCATCGTTTAAAAGCCAAGTTGCGAGATCGTAGATGCCGTCGACGCGTACGCACCCATGCGAAAGAAAGCGGTAGTTGTCTGCGAAGAGCCTGCGCTCGGGTGTGTCATGCATGTAGACTTGCTTAGTATTCGGCATGTCAATACGCAGCCTCCCTAAGGCATTCTTGGCGCCGGGCTCCTGGCGGATGATGAAGCTTTCCCCATGCGCGCGCAGCGCGCGCCGCAGGCTCACTCTGTGCCCGCGCCCATCGAGCACCACGAGATGAGCGCGGCGCAAATAGCCCGGATCGCGCCTAAGCCTCGGGATCACCTCCCGCTCGATGATCGCGCGCGGGATCGTCCATGAAGGATTAATCGTGATGCCGCGGATGAGGGTCGAGATCTGGGGCGAAGGGTCGTCCGGCCTTCCGGCAACCGCGGCATGGCGCTGGACGGCGCGAAAATTTTCGACAGCCTCCACCGAGGCCGAGGGAATATTCACAGCCAAATAGGGCCGGTCAGCCAGGATGCTGGCGCGGCCGAGGAGCTCGCGGATGCGCTTGGCGCTTTGCTCAAGCTGACGCGCACGCACGTCTGCTGGAACGTTCATCGCGTCCAGCGTCTCTTTGTCCGCCTGCCCGCTTGGCGCAATTCCCGCGCGCTCTTGAAACCGCATTAACGCGGCCGTGAGCGCATCATCCCAAATGTCTTCGGGCGCGGCCTCATCGAGATCTCCTTCTGCCGCAAGGCGCTGGCGCAGCAGATGGATCTTTTGCGGGTCCTTGGCGGCGCCCGGCCCGAAAGGCCGCGGCAGGGTTGGCCAGCCCCCTTGCGCAGCAATTTGCCGGTAACGCGCGGCCGCCTGCTCCGTGCAGAAGGCCGTATCGGTCTGAAGCGTGGGCGTTGGATCGCCGCTGAGCGCACGGTGGCCCTTCGGCTCTTCGTCTCTCTTGGCATGCCCAGCCGGGCGGTGGCGCGCTGCCTGCGGCGGAGGCGGCTCATAAACAGAAGCGCGCGGGTTTCCGGGCAGCGCCGTTGCGCAACTTTGGGGGCTTGCCGCCGGAGCCCCGGCGGATTCGCCGCCGCCTTGCTGATCCGCCGTTTGGCGTCCTGAGGCAGATCCTTCTGCCGGAGCGGGCTGCCAAGCGCTTCCCGCATATAGCGGGACGGCCGCGAGCAAAAGCCCAAGTGCTGCGGCAAAGCAGGCGCGTGTCATCGCGGACGCCATCATCCGCTATGAAACCGGCTACCCGCGTAAAGTTCCGCCTCCTAATCGGATCACATGCATTTGGTTCTGGCCTTCATAATCAACATTGAGCGTGATTGCGGGTGAGCTTGCCCAAAATCTCGTTCACCGCTTTGAAGTCGAAGGGTTTGGATAAGACCGGGCTGCCCTTGAAGCGCTCCGCCACGCCGCCTGCTCCGTATCCCGTCGCGAAAGCCATCGGCACCCCGATCTCTCGCAGCCGGTCAGCAACCGGGTAGCAATCCTCCCCGCTGAGTGACACATCGAGGATCGCGCCGTCCACCTTCTCGCGGCCGATGAGATCGAGAGCCTCCCGGCAGGTTGCAACCGGCCCGGCCGTGTCGAAGCCAAGCTCGGAAAGCCAGTCTTCCACCATGGCCGAGATGAGCGGATCATCATCCAGAACAAGAATGCGAGGCATAAAGAGGGCTCCCCCAATTGTCATTGCTCTCTCTAAGTTTACTTAGGCTAGCATAGCGCCACAACCGGCTTGGGTCTAAACTCGTCCGGCCGGGCGCTCCGCATTCAAAGCCCAGGGAAATCTTCGTGCGGCTGCTGGTGTCACATGCCCGCCCCTTCCTCGCCGCAGGTTTTGGGCTTGTCGCCTTTGCGGGCATTGCAAGCATTTATCTCGCCAGCCGCACAGCCGAGCTTGAGCGCTGGGCCGCGCATACGCTGCAAGTGCAGGACCGGGCCCTTAACTTGCTCAACGATCTGAACGAAGCGGAAGGCGGCCAGCGCGGCTTCTTGCTGGCCGGCGATGAGGAATATCTCAACCCCTTAAAGCAGGCCCAAGCGGAGCTTCCGCAAGCAATTGCCGATCTTCGTCAGCTCACGTCCGATAGTCCTGAGCAACAGGAAACGCTTAAGCAGATCGAGGCGCTTAGCACCGCCAGGGTCGAAAGGCTCCTGTCCGCCGCCGCCTTGGCTAAAGAGGGCCGCCGGGAAGAAGCGATTGCTGCTATTCGCACTGGGCGAGACAAGCAGTTAATGGACAGCCTCAGAGCTCACTTTAAGCAGCTCTATAATCGTGAGCGGGATTTGCTGGTCGCGCGCCAAGCTGCTAGCGGAACGTCCGGTCTGTTGCTTGAGCTCGCCATCGGCGCCAGCCTCGCCCTCGCGCTCGCATTTGCCGCCATTCTCGCTGATACGGTCCGGCACGGCATCAACAAGCTGCAGGCCCGCACCGCCGAGCTCGAAGCCGAGGCAAAGCGCAGGCGCGAGACCGAGGACATGCTGCGCCAGGCACAAAAGCTCGAAGCGGTCGGCCAGCTGACCGGTGGCATCGCGCATGATTTCAATAATCTTTTGACCGTTATCCTTGGCAATCTCGATACATTGCGGCGGCGGCTCGAAAATGGTTCCTCTTCGCAAGACCAAGACAAGCTTATTTCTCTGCTCTCAAAGCCGCTTGATTCGGCCATTCAGGGCGCGCGCAACGCCGCGCAGCTCACGCATAGACTCCTTGCCGTCGCGCGCCAGCAGCCGCTGCAGCCAGTCCAGCTCGATCTCAATCAGCTCGCCGCGGGAATGTCGGATCTCTTGCGGCGCACGCTGGGAGAGAAGATCAATCTTGAAACGGTCTTGGCGGGCGGCTTATGGCCAACCTTCGCCGATGCCAACCAGGTCGAGAATGTGCTCGTCAATCTTTGCGTTAATGCGCGCGATGCGATGCCAGAGGGCGGTAAGCTCACCATCGAGACGGCGAACTCCTATCTCGACGAGAGTTATACGAGCCAATTCTCCGAGGTTAAGCCCGGACCTTATGTGCTGCTCAGCGTAACAGACACGGGCACCGGCATCCCGCCTGATATCATGCCGCACATTTTTGAACCGTTCTTTACAACGAAACCGGCCGGACTGGGCTCGGGCCTTGGGCTTGCGATGGTCTATGGCTTCGTCAAGCAGTCTGGCGGCCATATCCGGATCTACAGCGAAGCCGGGCACGGGACCACGGTGAAGATCTATCTTCCCCGTCTCATGGCAGCCCAAGAGAGGCAAGCCGCACCCGCCGCCGCTCCGGCTGGCCTTGCCGCCGTTCCGCTCGCCGCGCCAGGCGAGACCATCCTCCTCGTTGAGGATAATCATGGGGTGCGCGATTATGGCAGGGCGGCCCTTGAGGAGCTCGGCTACAGCGTCATCGAAGCAGGCGACGCCGCCGTGGCGCTCAATGTTTTGCAAGGCGCCTCGCGCATCGATCTGCTCTTCACCGATATTGTCCTGCCCGGGATGGGCGGGCGCGAGCTCGCAGCCAAGGCGGCCAAATTGCGCCGCGGCCTTCCCGTCCTGTTTACGACGGGCTACACCCGCAATGCGATCGTTCATCAGGGCAAGCTCGACTCGGGCGTTCATCTCCTCACCAAGCCCTATACCCAGCCCCAGCTTGCAAAGAAGATCCGCGAGCTCCTCGACGGCAGGCCGCCGCTGCAAAAAAGCCCGTGAGGTTTGAGTCGTAAGATCAGCCCTGCCATGGGCGGTCCCCGGGTTAAACCCGGGGAGACCCGGGCCATCCCTGCAGGCAGCTGTCAGCCGCTCATCGAGTCCTCGCCCTAGGCCCGGCGAGCACGCCGCCGGGCAAGGGTTCCCTGACGCCCGTTGTCATAGGAAAAGTAATCGGCAAATCTCTCGCCCGGCGCACGGCAAGATAAGCAAAACCTTGCGCCTCCAACGCGTCAGCGTGCCAGCCAAAGACCTCCGCCGCGAAGACGGGACATGGCAGGCGGAGGGCAAGCTCCCGCATCAAGGTTTTATTGCGTGCGCCGCCGCCGCAGACGATGGCGCGCAAAGGCGCGGCAGGCAGATGAGCGAGCGCGCGCGCAATTGCGGCTGCTGTGAAGGCCGTAAGCGTCGCCGCGGCGTCTGCGGTGTCTAGCCTTTCGGCGGGCGCGCTTGAAAAATCGTTGCGGTCGAGGGATTTCGGCGGCGGGACCGCAAAATAGGGGTTGGCGAGAAGCTCATCCAAGATTTGCCGATTCACCTTTCCGGCTGCCGCGGTGGCGCCGTCGCGGTCGAAGGGCAGGCCGAGGCGGTTCAAGAGGAGATCGTCGATGAGGGCATTGCCGGGCCCCGTGTCGCAGGCGATGAGCTCTTCGCCCGGCGCGACAAAAGTCAAATTGGCGACGCCGCCAATGTTGATGAAGATGACCGGGCCAGAAAAATTCGCGGCGGCCGCGAGCGCACGGTGGAAAATGGGCATGAGCGGCGCCCCTTGGCCGCCCGCCGCGACGTCGGCGGCCCGGAAATCGAAGGCAACCGTCATCCGCAGGCGCTGGGCCAGGTCCGCGCCCCTGCCAATCTGAACCGTGAGACGCCGCTCTGGGCGGTGCAAAACAGTCTGGCCGTGGAAGCCGATAAGATCGACGCCCGTGCGCTCGATCGATTCTGCAGCCAGGAACGCTTCAACAGCCTCGGCATGCCGCTCGGTGATCATGGCCTCGGCCTCCCCAAGAGCACCCGGACGCGCATGGCGCTGCGCAAGCAAAGCGGCATCCGCAATGGCTTTGCGCAGCAGCGCTCTATCGGCGTCCTGGTAGGGGAAGAATGCCGAGGGTCCCAGGCTGACTGCATCCTCGCCGTTGGTTTGGATCAAGGCGGCATCGACGCCATCCATCGAGGTTCCGCTCATGAGGCCGATCGCTCGGAAAACCGGAATTTGAACCTCGCAAAGCTTCGCCGCAATGGAACTCTTTTGGCCGATTTCCGGATTACGTTCAATATGACGGGCCGCGAGGAGTCTCTCCCTGCACATAGCGGCGCTGCGCCAGGCCGGAGGAGACCGTCCGGCTGCCGGATTGGAGTTGGAGCCAATGCACGCAAGCCATTTCCACTATCTTCCCCTCACCTTTCCTTTTTTCTCGATCCTGATCGCAATTTTCATTTTGATTGCGGCCTTCATACAGATCGGCATTTTGCGCTACGCGTATTTGCGCCTCGGCTTGAGCCCGAGCGCAGCGCTTCTCGTGCTCGCCGGATCTCTCATCGGCAGCTATTTCAATATCCCAGTCGCGGAATTGCCGGAGCGGCAGATCGTGTCGGGCGAGGTGGTCGATTTTTTCGGCATGCGCTACGTCGTGCCTTACTTGGCCGAGAGGCCCGAAACCATCGTTGCGGTCAATGTCGGCGGCGCACTCATTCCTGGCGCGATGTCGATTTACTTGCTTTTCCAGCACCAGCTGTGGTTGCGAGGGCTCATCGGCACCGCTTGCGTGGCGGCGATCTGTTTTTTCTTGGCGCAGCCCGTTCCTGGCCTCGGCATCGCACTGCCGATTTTCGTTCCTGCGGCGGCAACGGCCGTGATCTCGTTGCTGCTGTCCTGGCAGAATGCAGCGCCGCTTGCCTATATCAGCGGAAGCCTCGGTCCGCTGATTGGCGCCGATCTCCTCAATCTCCCGCGGATTCAAGGGCTCGGCGCGCCCGTCGTCTCGATTGGCGGAGCGGGAACATTCGACGGAATTTTCCTCACCGGTATTTTGGCGGTGCTCCTTGCGAGCTTCACGAGCGGCTGGGGCCGCTTTGCGCCAGGCGGAAGGGCACGCTAGGAAATTGCCGCTGGCGTGTGTGCTGCCCACGCCTGGGCGGTCACAGATTGCAAAGCCCTGAGCTTGCCTCTAAATCTCAGGCCTGCCGCTTGAGCGGGATTGCTCAATGCGCGCTCCTCACGAAGGCGCAATGTGACTAGCGAATTCCGTCCCAAATCCGAATTCCTCGCCGCACTGATGCAGCGCGGATTCCTGCATCAATGCTCGGATCTCGCGGGCCTCGATCTCAAAGCGCGCAGCGGCGAGCTCGCCGGATATATCGGCTTTGACTGCACCGCGCCGTCCCTCCACGCGGGCTCGCTCCTCCAAATCATGCTTTTGCGCTGGCTTCAAAAGACCGGCGGCAAGCCGATTGCGCTGATGGGCGGCGGCACGACGCGCGTCGGCGATCCTTCCGGCAAGGATATGGCCCGCCAGCTCCTCCCGCTCGAGACAATCGCTGCCAACAAGGAGGGAATTAAAAAGGTATTCTCCAAATTCCTCACCTTCGGCGAGGGCAAATACGATGCAATTATGCCTGACAATGCCGAATGGCTTGCCGGGCTCAACTACATCGATTTTCTTCGCGAGGTCGGCCGCCATTTCTCGGTCAACCGGATGCTATCCATGGAATCCGTGAAGCTGCGGCTCGAGCGCGAGCACGAATTATCATTCCTCGAATTTAATTACATGTGCCTGCAGGCCTATGATTTCGTTGAGCTCTTTAAACGGTACGGCTGCCTCCTGCAAATGGGCGGCTCGGATCAATGGGGCAATATCGTCGCCGGCATCGATCTCGGGCGGCGCATGGGCACGGCGCAGCTTTATGGCCTGACCTCCCCGCTCCTGACAACCGCATCGGGCGCGAAAATGGGCAAGACTGCGCAAGGCGCCATATGGCTCGACGAGGCCATGCTGCCCGTCTTCGAATATTGGCAATATTGGCGCAATTGCGAGGACCGCGACGCCGGGCGCTTTTTGCGGCTCTTCACCGAATTGCCGCTCGACGAAATCGCCCGCCTCGAGTCGCTCGAAGGCGAGGAAATTAACGAGGCAAAGAAGGTCCTCGCAACCGAAGCAACCGCCATGGTGCATGGGCGCGAGAAGGCCCTTGAGGCGGCGGAAGCAGCGCGGAAGACCTTCGAGGAAGGACGCATTGCCGAGAATTTGCCGGCGGTTGAAGTGCCTGCAGCAGAGATCGAGCAAGGCCTCGGCGTGCTTGCCGCTTTCGTCAAAGCGGGGCTTGTCTCCTCAACGAGCGAAGCGCGGCGCCAGATCAAGAGCGGCAGCCTTAAGGTCAACGATGAGATTATAGCCGATGAGCGTGCAGTGCTTGGCATGAAGAACGCCCGCCGGGGCGCGATAAAACTCTCGCTTGGGAAGAAGCGGCACGTCCTAATTAAGATCATGTGAACAGATTGCGCGGCCAGCATTGCGCGCATCGAAAGGGAGGTTCGCCTCGGCGGGAGGCGTAAAGTTATTGTCTGGGATGCAATGGATCGAAATCGACGACGCCAAAGATCTGGCGGAAGATTCCCGGCGCAACCGCCGAGAGAGGATTGATGCTCAGCACCGGCGCGCTTGCCTTCCCGGTGATCCTCCAGTTTACCCCGATGAGGCCCTGCTCTTCGGATCCTCCGCCAAGGATCAGGCCGACAACAGGGATCCTCGCGAACATATTGTTGAAAGCGTAGATCGGCACGAACGTGCCTCTCATATCGACGCTGTCATGGGTAAAATCGAGCGTGCCATCGACCGTGAGCCCAATCGCCTCGCCGTTCATCGTGCCCTCGCTCAGCATGAGCCTGCCGCCCTCGCGCCGGAAGCGCACTTGCAGCTTATTGAAAGCCACCGCATCTGCATCAATCTTTTGCGGCCTGCCCGCCGTGCCGAGAGGCGGTGCGCCCTCAAGCACGAGCCGGCGCAAGGCAGGCTCGTCGCGCAAGATAAAATCGTTGATGATCAGCACGCCCGCGAGCTGATCCTCGCCGGCCACCATGCCAACCGAAAGCCGCCCGCGTTCCATTCTCTTATAGAGATCGAGGAACGCCAAAAAAGCTCCGGCATCTTCGCTCATCAAATTGAGCTGCGGCAGATTTCCTGCACTCGTCAAATTGCAAGAAATGGGCTGCCGGCCAAACGTTCCCGCGAAGCTGAATTGCTTGATTTGAGTCCCGCGTTTCGCAAAGTGCAGCTCGGCGCCGGTAATCACCTGCTTATTGTGGCCGCTTAGAATGCCGGCGTTGACATCGACCTCGATGTCTTTGATTGCACCGCCGGCATATTCGCCGGAAGGTTGGGGAGCGCCGCTGCTTTCTGCGGGGCTGAAGAGGAGCGAGCGCAGGAACGGCCGCACATCGATTACGTTGCCCCGCACCATGATTTTGAGCGCTCCGCCCGCGCTCGTCGCCTCAATCCTCATCTCGTCGCCCGCAGAGAACCTCGCCTGCGGGAAGGATGCCGTCACGACAGAGAATTGAGGGCCAATTTCGGCTCTGCCGCGCGCCTGAATGGCCCCAGCCTCAACAGCAATGGAGTCGAGGGTTGTCACAGAATCGTTGACGGCGAGAGAGAAAGCGATTTTGGCCGGCCGCCCGGCAGGCTTTGAAATTCCCGCAAGATCGATGGCGGCAGGAGTGAGATCGAGCTCGACTTTGGCTTTCGGCTTCTCCCCCGTGCCGACCGGCGCAAAAATCTTCGCCCCCACCGGCCCCGTTATGCCGGGAATGGCGCCAAACCCTTGGCGTGCCCGGGCCTCTTCGCTAAAAGTCACACTGATCGAAGCTTCCGCTGGCTTGCCCGCCCATTTCTCGATGACGACTTCAGCCGGAGCTCCGAACATGGAGCCCTCGCCGGTCGCTCTAAGGCGGGCAGGATCGACGTCGATCAGGAGAGTGGCGCCGTCTAATTTTTCGTTGCCGATGAGCCGCTCGGCCACGAAATTCGCAACCGTTGCATTGACCTTGAGCTCGGTATCGGAAGGAGAGGCGCCTGAGCCGACCTTCATAGCCACTTCGAAGCTGCCCTCCGCTTGCCCGCTCAGCGTCGCGGGATCGAGCGGAAGCCCCGCATAGGGCTTGAGAGACTCGCGCGATAAGAGATCGCCGATCGCCTCGACGCTGCCGGAGACTTTGGCGTTGAGCACTGCGCGGATTGGCTTTGCATCCGTATCCGCAACCCGGAACCCGCCATCCGATAGAGTTAAGGAACGGCCGCCCCCGGCCTCGATCTCGGCTCTCGAAACGGAAAATGAGGCTGCCCGGCCCGTGATGTGGCCAGTGCCGTCAATGCCGCGCAGCGGCGGCACGCCAGGCAAAAAATCGAGGCTCGCATTCCTCAACGCAAAATCGACGAGGACCTTCCCGTCGCCGGGCGCGTGATCGGCTCGCATCGCCTCAAGATCGGCGGCGTCGAAATCGACCTGAACGGTGCCCCTTTCGACGACTCCGCCGCGGGCGCGCGGCAATAAATAAGCCTTGACGTGCGAGGCGAGAAACGATGGCCACAGGCGCAGGACCAAACCAACAGGCGATGGCGAGATCGATGCGCCGAGTCTGACGTGGGGCCCGTTGGCCCAGTCGACCGTGCCCGCCAGGGCAAAGCCGCATTGCGGCCCCCTCAATGAGAAGCGGTCGAGCACCAGATTTTTTTCGGCAAGATAGAGCCGGGCCGAGAGTTCCGCCTGATCGATGGTGACGGGCTGTTCTCCCGGGTGTTCCGGGCTAGCAATTGCGGACCCTGAATTGGCGAGTTGGATGCGCCACGGATCGCCCTCTTGCGCGGGCAATTTCACGGCACCGGCGAGCGCAAAATGAGTCGACCCGGCCAAAAGCTGCCCGCGCTCGATCACGATCCGGCGGGCTGCCGGATCCCAATGAAGGGCGCCTGTGATCTTATCGATCATCAGCGGCTCGTCATCGGGATCGTCAAAGCGCAAATACCCGGAGCCGAACCAAAACTCGGCCGCGGCGGCGGAGAGCTTATCCTCGGCGTTCAGCCTTAGGTCGAGTTTGGCCGATAACGGCATGTCGAAATCGGCCCCGATCTTGCGCGTTCCAGCGAGGAGCAGGATCTCGTCGAGCGAGACGTTCGAAACCAACAGCGAAAGGCTGCGCTGCGACCCTGGGCTTCCACTGGCCATCCCGGCTGCCTGCCAACGCCCATTGGGCCCCTCGGCCGATAGTTCGAAACGCGCCGCCCCGGCTTGCTTGTCAAAGCTAAGGTTGACGCCATTAAAGACGATGCTCTGCCCCGCCGTCTCATCATCGATCACGAGCTTTCCGCCCATGATGCCGATGTGATCGATGGCCGCCGCGGGACTGTCAGAGCCCGTCAGCATGTTGACGGCCAGACGGATCGCCGCGCCGAGTCGCTTGACGAGCAGAGAGCGCGGCTTGAACGGGGCTGCCGGCCCGGGCGGAACTTGCGTTAGCGGGGCGGCACTACTGAAGTCTGGCGCCGGGCCCTCGCCCGGCGTTGTGACCGGCGCGGCGATCGGCAGCGTAGCCGGGGCTGCCCCTTCTGAACTCGCGGGAATGGGGAGGACAACCGAGCCGTCCGCCCGCAGCGCAAGATGGAGCTCAACATCGAATAGTTCGAGCCCCTGCAGTATCACCCTTCCTGTGAGCACGCTCAGGGGATCGAGCGACAGTTCGGCGCGCGGCGCGCTGAAAACCGTCCGGCCAGAGGCTTCTTTGATGACTAAGGTTCCTGTCCGCAGCGCGGGCTTATAGCCATTCTGCACGATGGCGACCTCGCCCAAGCTGAACTCGAAGCCATGATCGAAACGCTCGCCCAGCGCCTTCGCGATTTGCGGCGCAAAACCGTTGAGGCTAATCGGCCCGATCGCGAGGCGGGCATAGAAGAGGCTGCCGCAGAGGGCGAGCAGGGCGCCGATTGCAGCAAGACTCTTGAGGGCGAAGTGGCCATAGCGCTTGGCGAGGCGCGCGGCATTCCGCGCTTCGCCATTAAGCAAAAGCTCAGCCTTGCTGCGGCCGCTCAGCCAGCGTCCGAGCACTCCTGCCCCTCGGAGAGATCTTTTCGTGCCATTTTCCGCCAACAGCTTGCAGCCTCTTCAAGATTCAAGCCGAAGCTGGAAAATCTGGTACTTGGCGCATAATACCCTTTGTTGTGCTGCACTAGCGCACGCCGCAAAGAGGCAAAACAGTGGCCTTGATGGCCGTTCGATTATGACGAAAGGAAGGCGCGCATGAGCGGATCGTCCAAGCAAGCGGCCGCGGCTCCCAACAATAGCGGCAACGGCGTAAACGGCAAGCTGACACCGAAGCCAGCTGCCGGAGAGAAAGCGCCAGAGTTCGAGCTGCCGGATGATTCCGGCGGCCGCGTTTCGCTCGCAAGCTTTGCCGGCAAAAAGCTCGCGCTGTATTTTTACCCCAAGGACGACACGTCTGGCTGCACAAAGGAGGCGCTTGATTTCAATGCCCTGCGCGAGGAATTTGCAAAAGCCGGTACGGCAATCCTCGGCATCTCCCCGGATTCCCCGGCAAGTCATGCGCGCTTTAAGGCCAAACACGAGCTCGAACTGCCGCTTGCCTCGGATGAAACGAAGGCAACTCTTCAAGCCTATGGCGTTTGGGCCGAAAAGAGCATGTACGGCCGCAAGTATATGGGGGTCGAGCGCACGACCTTTCTCATTAAAGACGGCACGGTTGCGCAAGTATGGCGGAAAGTGAAGGTCCCGGGCCACGCCGCCGCCGTACTCGCTGCGGCAAAAGCGCTTTGAGGCCCATTGGAGCCGAGGGCTGGCGTTGGGGCCGCAGCAGCCCTATACCGGCGGCGATCTCCATGCTATGGGCGCAGAGTCCTTGCCCAGCGTACCCGGGCGGTTTGGCGGAGAGAAGAAAAGCATGTCGGAACGAGCCTGGCTTAACCGGAAGAATCCCGGCACCAAGAGCCAAACAAAGGAGCGGCGCAAGGGCGAGACAATCAAGGTCGTCCTCGAGGCTCTCGTCATCGCCCTCGTCGTGCGGACCTTCCTATTTCAGCCGTTCAATATTCCGTCAGGCTCGATGATCCCGACCTTGATGATTGGCGATTATCTTTTTGTCTCGAAATACTCGTACGGCTATTCGGACCATTCGTTCCCGTTCAGCCCGCATCTCTTCTCGGGAAGGCTGTGGGCCTCCGAACCCAAGCGCGGCGACGTGGTCGTCTTTAAGCTGCCGCGGGATGGCCAGACAGACTATATCAAGCGTGTCATCGGCCTGCCCGGAGATACGGTGCAAATGCGGCAAGGGCGCCTTTATATCAATGGCGAAGCCGTGCCGCGCGAGCCGGTTTCAAAATTCCATACCCAGGACTTCTACGGCCACGAGACGGATGTCCCAACCTACAAGGAGGTGCTGCCGGGCGGGGTAACGCACACTATCATTCAGATTCAGGGTGACACCGGCTTTAATGGCAATACGCAAGAATTTAAGGTTCCGCCCGGGCATTATTTCGTCATGGGCGACAACCGGGACAATTCGACCGACAGCCGCATCTCTCCCGATCAAGGCGGCGTGGGCTTCGTGCCGTTTGAAAATCTCGTCGGCCGCGCCGAGCTGATTTTCTTCTCGGTTGCCGATGGCCAGCCCGCCTGGGCCTTTTGGGAATGGCCATGGACGGTGCGCTTTGACAGGATGCTCAAGACCGTCAAATAGAAAGGTCCGCCGGGATGCGGCCATTCGAGCCCTCGAAGGCCGCATCGGGTACTTCTTCACCAGGCGCGCTTTGATTGAGGCCGCGCTCACGCATGTTAGCGCGGCCGCGGGCCGCAAGCGCGAGACTTATCAGCGGCTCGAATTTTTGGGCGACCGTGTGCTCGGGCTTGCGGTTTCCGAACTCCTTTTTACGGCTTTTCCGGAAGCCGACGAAGGCGAGCTTTCGCGCAGGCTTGCATCGCTCGTTTGCAGGGAATGTTGCGCCGCCGTGGCCCGCGCATGGGAAGTGGAGCCGTGCGTGCGGCTCGGCGAAGGCGAGCACCAATCCACTGCTTCCAAGACGACCGTGCTCGCCGATGTTTGCGAATCGATCATTGGAGCTATCTTTCTCGACGGCGGTTATGATGCCGCCAGGGCCACCGTGACCGCCGCCTTCGGCGGAAAGCTCCACTCGCCAGAGCGGCCGCTGCGCGATCCGAAGACCGCGCTGCAGGAATGGGCGCAGGCACGCGGGCTCCCGCCGCCGCTCTACCGCGAGTCCTCCCGCTCAGGGCCCGATCATGCGCCCGAGTTCACCGTCATCGTCGAGGTGCCAGGATATCCCGCCGCAGAGGCAAAGGGCCTCGCCAAAAGGCTCGCCGAGCAGGCCGCGGCAGCGGCCTTCATGGCACGGGAAGGCATCGGCCAGAGCGGACAAAAAGGCGCCGCATGACAAATAGAACAACCGTCGAGAGCCGGTGCGGCTTCGCCGTTCTTCTCGGCGCGCCGAACTCGGGCAAATCAACGCTCCTCAATCAGCTCCTTCAGACGAAAGTCTCGATCGTTTCGCGCAAGGTCCAGACGACACGCCGCTCGTTGCGCGCGATCGCCTTGGAAGGAAACACGCAAATCATTTTCGTCGATACGCCTGGCATCTTTACACCGAAGCGGCGCCTCGACCGCGCAATGATTGCATCCGCCTGGCAGTCGGGCAGCGATGCCGACGCCGCCGCTCTCCTGATCGATTCCGTCAAGGGCGTGACCGCCGATGTCGAGAACATCATCGCCCAGCTTCCCGAGATTAGCGCGACGAAAATTCTGGTCCTTAACAAAGTCGATATCGCCGAACGGCCGCGGCTCCTCGAACTTGCCGCAAAACTCAACGGCATGCTGTCTTTTGCGCAGACATTCATGGTCTCCGCTCTCACCGGCGACGGCGTTGTCAAGCTCAAACATGAGCTTGCAAACCTTATGCCGGCAGGCCCATGGCTTTACCCGGAAGACCAAATATCGGATGCGCCTTTGCGGTTTCTCGCGGCCGAGATTACGCGCGAGAAGCTTTTCGAGCGGCTGCATGACGAGCTTCCCTATCTCCTCACCGTTGAGACCGAGCGCTGGCAGGATTTGCCTGACGGCTCCGCGCGGATTGAGCAGACAATTTTCGTCACGCGTGAAGGGCATAAAAAAATCGTCATTGGCGAGGGCGGGCGCGTGATCAAGACGATTGGCACGGCGGCGCGCAGGGAGATCATGGCGGCGGCAGGTCAAGACGTTCACCTTTTCTTGTTCGTTAAGGTACGCGAGCGCTGGCTCGACGATCCCGAGCGCTACCGCGAGATGGGGCTTGAGTTTCCGAAGGAGTGATGGCTCAGCTCACTCCGAAGATATTGGCCCATCTACGAGCGACAGCTGATGTGCATGGTATGAGCAAAATCTTGCGGGCCTTAAGATGACACTCGCAAGCATGACCGGCTTCGCCCGCGCCGGAGGGACAGCCGGGCTTTGGCGTTTCGCCTGGGAGCTAAAATCGCTCAATGCCAAGGGGCTCGACATCAGGCTGCGCCTTGCGCCGCCTTTTGATGCCATCGAGCCCGACGGCCGCGCTCTCATCGCGCAAAAGCTGACGCGCGGAACAGTCCATGCTGCGCTTTCCGCCCAGCGGGAGCAGGCTAAGGCCGAGATCCGGCTTAATAAGGATTTGCTTGCTTCTCTTGCGGCGGCAATCTCCGCAATCACAGTGCCGGGAAAGATTGCCCCAGCGACGCTCGACGGCCTCCTTGCCGTCCGCGGAGTCCTCGAGATTGGCGATGCTGCCGAGGACGAGGCGGCGCTGCCGCAGGCGCGGGCAGGCGCCCTCGACCTTTTGGAACACGCCCTCGACTCTTTGGTTGCGATGCGCCAAAACGAAGGCCGCGCCCTGCAAGACGTTCTCGCGGTCCGCCTCGACCGCATTGAGGCGTTGACGCGTGCGGCCGAGGCCTGTCCGGCCCGCGCTGCTGAGGCAATCAGGGCAAGACTTGCCCAAGCGCTTGCGCTCCTTGCGGCAGACACAACGTTCGACGAGATGAGATTGCATCAGGAGGCTGTGTTGCTTGCGGCCAAGGCGGACATCAGAGAAGAATTAGACCGGCTTGCGGCTCATACCGCAGCCGCGAGAAGCCTCTTGGCGAAGGGCGGCGCGGCCGGCCGCAGGCTCGATTTCCTGGCCCAAGAACTCTCGCGCGAAGCGAACACGCTCTGCGCCAAGTCGAACGATGCAAGCCTTACGGGCCTTGGGATCGAATTGCGCGTTGAGATCGAGCAATTCCGCGAGCAGGTCCAAAATGTCGAATAAAGCCGCAGAGTTGGCGCAAGCGGAGGAACCCGCCTCAGAGCGCGTGCCGGCGCGCCGGGGCCTGATGCTCATTCTTTCTTCTCCTTCGGGCGCAGGCAAAACGACCCTGACCCGGATGCTGCTTCAGGCCAAGGATCTCGACCTCACCTTGTCGATTTCGGTGACGACGCGGCCGCGCCGGTCGAGTGAGGTCGATGGAATCCATTATACGTTCATCACGAAAAAGCAGTTCGAGGCCATGCGCGATGGTGGCGACCTGCTTGAATGGGCCGAGGTGCATGGCAATTTTTATGGAACGCCACGCGAGCCCGCCGAGAAAATCTTGGGCGAAGGTCGAGATATTCTCTTCGATATCGACTATCAGGGCGCGCGGCAGGTCAAGGCGAAATGTCCGCAGGAATCGGTGACCATCTTCATTCTGCCTCCCTCGATGAAGGAATTGCGCACGCGGCTCGAGCGCCGTGCCGAGGACCTGCCGCCGGTCATCGAGAAACGGCTTGAGGCGGCGCGCAGCGAAATCAGCCGCTGGAACGATTATGATTATGTTGTCATCAACGACGATCTGCAGAAAGCATTTGCGGGCCTTCGCGCGATCATTGCCGCCGAGCGCTGCCGCACCGCCCGCGCAAGAGAGGGAATCGAGGCTTTTGTCCGCAAGCTCCTCGCAGAGCCGTGACGGCTTTAGGCAAGGCAGCTTTGGTGAGAGCTGCTGATATTTGCTTTTCCTTATTGCCTCGCCCCTTCCGGGGCTGGAAAATCGTTCTTGCGAATCGAGACTGCGCGAGGATCTAATGCTCCAAATCCCCGGTAAGGCCTGCGGCGAATGCTCTCTGTGCTGCAAAGTTCTGGAGATCACCGAATTCCCAAAACCAGCGGGCAAGCTCTGCGAGCACTGTATAAAGTCCGGGTCTGGAGGCTGCAGCATTTATGAGCGCAGGCCGCAAATCTGCCGCGACTATCAATGCGCATGGAAAGACGACCGGAGCCTTGGGCCAAAGCTGCGCCCGGACCGCACCGGCACGGTCCTCATGGAAGATCCCGATTCGGACGAATATCGCGCGGTCTGCGATCCCGAAAAGCCTTTTGCGTGGTTGACCCCGCTCGTCTTCAAGCATCTTGTCGCAATGGCGAAGAGCGGGCGCATTGTCGTCGCCAAGGCCGGGCTCAATTCATGGCGCATTTACGAGAACGGGCGCTGGAGCCCGTGCGTTTAAGCCGCCCAGAAGGCCAGACAACCGCATAAAACGGCCGCCTTGCCTCACTCCCAAAACGTTGTATAAAGCCCCTTTCGCTCCGGCCGGGGGCTGAACGGGAGCCCGCTTTCGGGCAGGACTGCTCAAGTCCGCTTCCCGGTGTCTCCGCCTTCGATCGTCTTACGAGCCTTTCCGGGCTCGAAGGGCTCGGCGCCGGGGCAAGCGTTCCAAGGAAAGGCAGCCCATGGCTCTTTACGAGCATGTCTATTTGGCGCGCCAGGACATCAGCGCTCAACAGGTTGACGCGCTGACGGCGCAGTTTAAGTCAGTCATCGAGTCCTTCGGCGGCAAGGTCGAAAAGACCGAGTATTGGGGCCTCAAGTCCCTTGCCTACAAGATTAAAAAAAACCGCAAGGCGCACTTTTCCCTCCTCAACGTCGATGCGCCGCCGGCCGCTCTCGCCGAGATGGAGCGGCAAATGGGAATCAATGAGGATATCCTGCGCTTCATGACGGTGCGCGTCGAGGCGCTGGAGCAAGGCCCCTCGGTGATGATGCGCAAGCGCGAGGACGAGGACCGGGGTGAGCGCGGCCGCGGCGGCCGGGCCGAGAGGCCCCCGAGACGCCAGCGCGAGGAGGCCGTTGAGAGCGTAGAGGTGGCCGAGCAATGACCAACGGTGCAGCGCCTAGAAGGCCGTTTTTCCGCCGCCGCAAGACCTGCCCGTTTTCCGGCCCGAACGCGCCGAAGATCGACTACAAGGATGTCCGCCTCCTTTCGCGCTATATCTCGGAGCGCGGCAAGATCGTGCCCTCGCGCATCACCGCCGTTTCGGCGAAGAGGCAGCGCGAGCTTGCCAGGGCTGTCAAACGCGCAAGGTATTTAGGCCTCCTGCCTTACGTGATTCGATAGTCCTTGCGCGCACCCCGGCCTGTGAGTATTCGGGAGCGATAGTGCGGCCCTAAAGGCCTTATGGCCGCGCATGCGTCCGCAGGCGATCCCCCTCCAATGAGGAAGCCTCTCTGCGGCCGGTCACATTTTTCTCGGGGCAGCAGCCATGCTGAACAGGCGCTCCTTCTTCGGACATAGATGGAACCGGCGCTTCTCGAAGCATGGCCCCGCTGCCGCGATTGGGATCGGCGCCGGACTTGCGGCCGCCGTCCTGTTCATGCTCGCAAGCCGGGGGACCTTGGCAACCGCCGCGCTCGCCAATCTCTCGCCGCTGCCGGTCATGATTGCCGTGCTGGGCTTTGGCGTCATCGCCGGCGCAGCCTCGGTGCTCTCGGCGATGATCACCGTCGCAGCCCTAGTCTATGCCCAGCAGAGCTTCGGCCATATCGATGCCGCTGCTCTCGCGGGGCTCATCTTCGCGCTCTTCCTTGGCATGCCTGCGTTTTGGCTGAGCCTCCTTTCGGTGCTGAGCCGGGCGAAAGGCAGCCCAAATTGGGTCGTGACGACGCGCGTTGGCAGTTTTTTTGCCCGCGAATACTGCCCAATCGAGCGCGTCATTGCCTATGCCGCGTCCATATGCGCCACGATCGGCGTCGCAATGGCGATTTATGTCGTGGACGTTTACGGCGGATTCGACACGGCTGTTCAAAAGCTCAGCGCTGAAATCGCCCCTTATGTCGAACGGATGATCAATCCAAAAGTCCAGCTGCCGGCTGGGGCCGACGTCCATTATCTTGCGAAATTGACGCTGCTGTCGGCCGCGCCCGCCGCCGCCGCCGGGAGTCTCGTCATGCTGATGCTTGATCTCTGGCTCGCCGGGCGGATCGTGCAGCTATCGGGCCAGCTCCCGCGCCCTTGGCCCGATATCCCGCGCGAGTTGCGGCTGCCCCAGGCCTATCTCCTCGTTTTCGGGGCGTGCGCCATTGCCGGCCCTTTCCTTAGCGGCTTGCCGGGCCTGATTCTCATCATTGTGGCAGCAACGATCGGAGTGGCCTTTGCTCTCACCGGACTTGCGGCTGTCCATCACCTCACGCGGGGAATGGCGTTCCGCATTCCGCTGCTCACGCTCGTCTATATCGGCTTGGCCTTCCCGCCGGCTTGGCTTTTCGTTGTCCTTGCGCTCCTCGCGGCCGGAATCGCGGAGACCGCTTTCTCACTGAGAGACCGCAAGGATAGGGCCCTCTTGCGAAAGAAATAACTTCACCAAGGAAAAATGTCATGGAAGTCATTCTGCTTGAACGGCTAGCCAAGCTCGGCCAGATGGGAGACACCGTCCGCGTCAGGGACGGCTACGCCCGCAATTTCCTATTGCCGCGCGGTAAGGCGCTTCGCGCGACCGAGGCGAACAAGAAGCGTTTTGAGACGGAGCGCGCCCAGCTCGAAGCGCGCAATCTCGAAACCCGCAAGGAAGCAGAGGCCGTTGCGTCGCGGCTCAATGGCCAGACCTTCGTCATCATCCGCCAGGCGGGCGAGACGGGACACCTCTATGGCTCGGTTGCACCGCGCGATGTCGCCGCTGCGGTGACCGGCGGCGGCTTTAGCATCAGCCGGGACCAAATCGTTCTCAAAGCGCCGATCAAGTCGCTCGGGCTCCACACCGTTCCGATCCGTTTGCATCCGGAGGTCGAGGCGGCCGTCACAATGAACGTCGCCCGCTCCGCCGAGGAAGCTGCGCGCCAAGCCAAGGGCGAAGCCGCGGCGGCCCCCGAGCGCGTGAGCGTCGAGGAGCTCGGCCTTGACGTCGGCGCTGCGCTGGCCGAGGCGGCGGCCGGCGCGGGCGAGGCCTGAGGCTTACACCTCTTTCCGGCCAGAAAGATTTAGCCGGGAGCCGTGCGCGGCTCCCCGGCCACTTTCGAAAAATTGGCGATTTGATGCATGGTGCGCCGCAGAGCGCTAAGGAGCCTCAGACGGTTTAAGCGCAGGCGCGGATCTTCAGCGTTCACCATCACCTTATCGAAGAACGCGTCGACAGCCGGGCGGAGCGAGGCCAAATCCTCCATGGCGTCTTCGAAGGGCGAGCTGCCGGCAAATTCCGCCCTGCCAATGCGCTCCTCTGCCAGAGCCAAGTGCTGTCGCATTGCGTTGCTCACCTTGGAAAGATCATCCCAGAGGGCCTTCTCGGCGGGATCTTCGAGGAGCTGTGGCTCGCATGGCGCCTCAAAAGCGCCTTGCCCATCGGCCTTTTCCTCCGCCCGGATGATGTTGGCTGCCCGGCGGTAGCCCGTGAGGAGATCAGCACCCTCCGGGGTGTCGAGAAAACGGCCGAGCGCCTCGACGCGCGAGACGATGAGCAGAAGGTCGTCTTGGCCCGGCAAGGCAAAGACGGCGTCAATGAGATCGTAGCGCGCGCCCCGCTCGCGTAAGTAAACCTTGAGCCTTTCGTTGAAAAACCCCATCAGGGCGCCAAACAGCGCCGCTGGCTCCCCGGCGGCTAGGGTAGTTTTGCCCGGGAAGCTCATCGGATCGAAAGCTGCGGCAAGGAGCGGACGCAGCGGCAGGCGCAATTTATTCTCGAGCACGATTGCGATCACGCCGAGAGCTGCACGCCTCAGACCATATGGGTCCTTGCTGCCGGAAGGCCTTTCCCCGATTGCAAAAAAGCCAACCAGCATGTCAAGCTTATCGGCGAGTGCAACGCTCGCCGCAACCGGCACAGAGGGCACGCGGTCCCCTTGCCCTTGCGGTTTGTAGTGATCCTCGATCGCCCAGGCGACGTCCGCGTCTTCGCCCTGGGCGGCGGCATAGTAGCGGCCCATGATCCCCTGCAGCTCGGGGAATTCGCCGACCATCTCGGCAGTGAGATCGGCCTTGGCAAGGAGCGCTGCCCGCGCGGCCTTTCCAGCGTCCGCGCCCAGGCGGCATGCGATCTCGCGTGCGAGCTGGGCAAGCCTCACGGCCCGCGCGCCTTGTGTCCCGAGCTTCTCATGGAACACAATTTGGTCAAGCCTTGAGACTCTATCCTCAAGTTTAACTTTAAGATCCATGTCCCAAAAGAACTTCGCATCGGCAAGCCGTGCTTGGACCACCCGCGCGTTGCCCGCGGCAATCGCGGCCCCGCCATCGCTCGCCTCGATATTCGAAACGAGTAGAAATTTGTTGCTGAGCTTTCCCGTGGCTGCCTCTTTCAAGGCAAAGCATTTCTGATTGACGCGGATCGTCGTCTTGATGACTTCGGGCGGTATGCCGAGGAAGGCCGAATCAAATTCGCTCAACAAAACGGCTGGCCATTCGACGAGACCCGCAACTTCCTCGAGGAGCTCTTCATCTTCCAAGAGCTCAAGGCCCTGCGCAAGGGCGAGCGCATGGGCATCGTGCAAGATGATGTCGCGCCGCCGTCCAGCATCGAGGACGACTTTGGCTTGCTCAAGAGCGGCGGCATAATCGGCAAAGCGGCGCACCTTGAGCTTTCCGGGCGCCATGAACCGGTGCCCGAAGGTCAGATCGCCCGCTGCAAGGCCATCAACCGAAAAGGGAACGGTCTCGGTTTCTTCGTGGTCGGGGCCGAAGGTGGCGAGGATCGCATGGAGCGGGCGCACCCAGCGCAATGCCCCAGGGCGCGCCGATGCCTGTCCCCAGCGCATCGACTTGGGCCAGGGGAAATTTTTGATCACCGGCGGCAATAGCTCTGCCAGGACCTCGATGGTGTCCCTGCCCTTCCGCTCAGAGATGGCGATGTAGAAATCGCCCTTTTTGGGGTCTCGTTGGATTCTCGCCTCGGCAAGCGAGCTGAGGCCCGCGTTTTTCAAAAATCCCTGCACGGCGGCCTCGGGCGCGCCGATGCGGGGCCCCCTCTTCTCTTCGCGGGTGTCTGGCTGGCGCGCAGGCAGGCCGCAGATGTGCAAGGCAAGCCGCCGCGGTCCGGCAAAGCTCACTGCTCCTTCGGCGGCAAGGCCTTGCGCCCGCAAAGCCTCGAGCACGAGATGGCGCAGATCCTCCGCCGCCCGGGCTTGCATACGGGCGGGAATTTCCTCGGAAAAGAGTTCAAGAAGAAGATCTGGCATTCGCAGGCCTAGCTTGTCCCGGTTCGCGCTCCAAGGTGTTCATCTATAGGGGCCGGCCGCGCGGGTGCAAATCACCCCAAAAGTGCGGGCGCGGCCATCAATTCTCGAACCAGTACGGAACAAAGGAGGAGCGCCCGCGTTTGCCTCGCTCAAGAGGGGGTGTTGCAAATCTAAAGGAGGTATTGTTCATGGATAAGAAGGTCATTTCCATGCTCTCCGGCGGCGCCCTGCTCGCGCTGACATCGACGGCCTTTGCCGGGCCCATGCCGGCCGCGAGCGAATCGGCGATAGCTCCGCCGGTCCAAACGGAGCAGGTCCACTATTACAGGCACGGCTATTACAGGCACGGCTATTACCGGCACCACTATAGGCACTACGGCTATTACGGACATCGCCACCGCTATGGCTATGCCCGGTATTGCCCGCCTAGGCACCGCTACCGCTATGGCTACCGTCATCGCGGCTATGGCTATGCGATGTACCGGCCGTATCGCTATGGCTGCGCCTGCCCGAGCTACGGCTATTATCGCCGCGGATTGGGTTACGGCTATTATCCGGGGGCAGCTGGCGCATCGATCGCAACCGGAGTGGGCGATATCTTTTCCGGAGCTCTTGGATTAGCAGCAGCTCCCTTCACCTGGGCGACCGGCGGCTACCCCTATTCCGGCTATCCCTACTACTACTGAGCAATATCCGGAACGGCCCGCAGTCACACTGGCGGCGGGCCGCCTCCTCGCTTTACGCGGTGGCTCCCGGGATCTGGTGGCTTGAGGTTCGAAATGTCCTCATCTCCAACGAACGGCGCGGACGCCTCGATGGTGCTAGCACCAGTCGCGCGCTCCGGACCCTGGAGCGGCTCCCAATAGCACTCGATCATCGGGTCAATGAAGATAAACTCGTTGGCATTGCACGCGCACATCGCTTGCGGCACTTGCAATACTTTATGATGCGCTCGCTAGCGCCGCGCGAGCTGAGCTTAACCGGCCAGTCTGTATGAGGGGCTCTGCCCTCCATTGCTTTAAATCCGCAAATCAAAGAGCGGATCCACCGCCGCTTGTTTTGAGCCATGCGGCCGCGCACCCTTTGGCGAGATCGCGCACGCGCAAGATATAGCTCTGCCGCTCGGTCACGGAGATCACGCCGCGGGCCTCGAGCAGATTGAAAATATGCGAGGCCTTGATGCACTGGTCGAAGGCGGGCAGCGCCAGCAGATGCTTTTTGCCCGCATCTCCCTTGGTTAGGAGCGCGCGGCAGGATGCCTCCGCATCATTAAAGTGCTGGAACAGCATGCCGGGATCGGCCGCTTCGAAATTATAGCGGGAATACTCCTCCTCGGCCTGGCGGAAGATATCGCCATAGCTGACGCGCTCGGCCCCCTCGCGGCCGTTGAAGTTGAGATCGAAGACATTGTCGACGCCCTGCACATACATGGCAAGGCGCTCGAGCCCGTAGGTGAGTTCGCCCGAGACGGGCGCGCATTCGATCCCAGCCACTTGCTGGAAATAGGTAAATTGCGACACCTCCATGCCGTCGCACCAGCACTCCCAGCCAAGCCCCCAAGCGCCTAGCGTCGGGCTTTCCCAGTCGTCCTCGACAAAGCGGATGTCGTGAAGGCGCATGTCGATGCCGATGGCTGCGAGCGAGGCAAGATAGAGGGCCTGAAGATCCTCCGGCGATGGTTTCAGAATGACTTGAAACTGGTAATAGTGCTGCAGCCGGTTTGGGTTTTCGCCATAGCGGCCGTCCTTCGGGCGGCGCGAAGGCTGCACATAAGCCGCTCTCCAAGGCTTCGGACCGAGCGCCCGCAAGGCTGTTGCGGGATGAAAGGTCGCCGCGCCCATCTCAAGATCATAAGGCTGCAGGATGACGCAGCCCTGCTCCGCCCAGAAGCGCTGAAGAGTGAGAATGAGATCCTGAAAGGAGCGCGTGGGGCCTGGCGAAAGCGGCGCCCTGTCGTTGATTGCGAGTGCCGTGTCGTTCATGGAATTAGAACTGCGTCCGGATGTTATGGGAGGGGAGCAAAGGCCGCCGGACTGCCCGCGCCGGTGAGCGGGAAAGCCAGGCGCGTCCCCGAGGGTCTAGCGGGCTAGCGAAGCGCCTATCCTAACAAGAGCGTGCCGAACAGGTCCATGGCCCGGCCGCCACCCTTTGCGGAGGGGCTCTTCAGACTGACCGTCATTGCGGACGTTGCAGCCGCCGGGCAGCCGCTTTGCCGTTGAAGCGAGCGGCCATCGCCGCTCCCGCCGAAGGCTCAGCGCCTGCGGTGCTGGCCGGAAATTTTTTCACCAATCAATAACGGCCGCGCCGCGATGGAGCGCATCGGCCAGAGGCGTAAAGCCGCCGCCGCTGTGCAGAACGAGCGGCGCAGCAATGCTGAGCGGCGCCCGGCTGCCCTTTTTCGCGCGCACCAAAATGCGCACGGCCTCTGACTTCTCGCGCGGGTAGATGGGCAGCACCGTTATCGCGCCCGAGCGCGCCCCCATGCTTTGCAACAGGTGAGACAGCGCCTCCGGCCGGTGAATCATAATCAAGACTCCGCGGGGCGCAAGGAGCGCAAAGCAGGCCTCGATCCAGGCGGCAAGTCCCCCAGGGACCTCGGCAGACATCGCATGAGCACGCCGGCGCTGCGGGTCAGGCGAAAGCCTGGCAGAGCTCGGATCGAGATAAGGCGGATTGGTCAGGACGAGTTGCGCCGTCTCGCTGCCAAGGCCCGCAGCGGCCCGGCTACTGGGAGAGAGCAGATCGGCTTCGGCAACAAAGCAGCGCCGATTGAGCCCATTTTGCGCGATGTTGACGCGCGCAAGACCGGCCATGAACGGATCATTTTCGATAAGGCCCACCTCTGCGCCGGGCCGGGTGAGCGCAAGCGCCAGCCCCGCGCCGCCCGCTCCTGCGCCGGCATCGAGGCCAAGACCAGCGAAAGCGGCGGGAGCCGCGGCAGCCAAAAGTGCGGCATCGGTGCCGAGCCGGTGGCCCCTCGCCGGCTGCGTGAGCGTCAAGCGGCCGCCAAGAAAAGCGTCCGTGAGGGTCTCGCGCGGGCCTGCATCAAGCAATTCAGGCCTCGCGCAGTTCCGCAGCAAGACCCGCCTCGGCCAGCAGCTTGCGGGCTCGCGGCGCGGCTTCCTGCGCAACAAGCACGCGGCGCGGCAAGAACGGCAGGGAACCCTCGGCCGCGCTCATATGCTGATCGGCGATGAAAACCGCAATTCCCTCCTGCGCAAGAATGGCCTCGACGCGAGACAGCAGCACGAGATCGTTCGTGCGCAAAATCTCGATCACTTCAATTCCTCCCTGCTTTGGCGCGTGTGCAGCTCTGTTACACTTAGGAATAACGACCCCTGATTTTCGTCAGTTGCGGCCCTGATCCATCTTGCACAGGAGCGCCCGTTCGTTTGCCTATAAGCCCGTTGCATGGGAAAAGCATCCAAGGCTGTTTGAGGGCCATTCTGGCGGTTGCGCAATCCTAAGCTCAGCCTTAATAGGTTTTGGTGATTATCTGGAGAATTGACGTGGGTGTCGTCGTCCCCCTTGGAGAGCAAATGCAGGAGCCTGGTATTGACGGGCTCATCGCCCTCGTGGCGAAAGATATGGAACGGGTTAACGAGACGATTCTCTCACGGGCTTCCTCCGATGTCTCCATGATCCCGGAAGTCGCCAATCATTTGATCTCCTCCGGAGGGAAACGCCTGCGGCCGATGCTGACACTCGCGGCCTCGGGGCTTTGCGGCTATTCCGGCACCGGCCATGTCAAACTTGCTGCCTCCGTCGAATTTATGCACACCGCGACCCTGCTCCACGATGATGTCGTGGACGAGAGCGATCTTCGGCGCGGGAAAGTCGCAGCACGCATGCTCTGGGGCAATGAAGCAAGCGTGCTCGTCGGCGATTTCCTGCTCGGCCAGGCGTTCAAAATGATGGTCGAGGTCGGATCGCTCCCTTGCCTGCATGCGCTCTCCTCCGCTGCTGCCGTTATTGCGGAAGGCGAGGTTATGCAGCTTGCGGCCGCGAAGGATATGCAAACGAGTGAGGATGATTATCTCGCCGTGATCCGCGCCAAGACGGCCGCTTTGTTCGGCGCTGCCGCCGAGGTCGGCGCGCTCCTTGGCAAGCGGCCGAAGGCCGAGGTTGCCGCCTGCCGCAGCTATGGCATGAATCTCGGAATTGCCTTTCAGCTGATCGACGATGCCCTCGACTATGGCGGCACCTCGGCAAAGCTTGGCAAGAATATCGGAGACGACTTCCGCGAAGGCAAGATCACTCTCCCCGTCGTCCTGTCGTTCCGGCGCGGCACCAAGGAGCAGCGCGACTTCTGGCGGCGCACGCTTGAGACGGGAGAGATCACGGACCGGGATCTTGAATTTGCGATCTCGATCATGCACAAGCACCGCGCGCTCGAAGACACGGTCGAACGTGCCCGTCATTATGGCGCCATGGCGCGCGATGCTCTCGAGCTTTTTCCGCCGTCGGCATGGAAATTCGCGCTCATTGAGGTCGTGGATTTCTGCATCAACCGCGCCTATTGAGGCGTGCTCGTAGCCGCAGCCAAACTGGCAGTGCGTTTGGCCGGGCAGGCCGGCCCGCAAGATCTTCGGCATAGCCTGCAAAGAGAATGGGTCCGAGGCCCTGGCCGTAATATTTTGGAACGTCACCAGTAAGTTGCGCTGCATCCCTCAAGACAGTGCGCCCTGGCTAAGGCAGCCCCGGTAAACGGCGCCAGGAACCCGGCATCTCGCCGAGCCCAACCTGAACTGCGGCGCGCCGTCCCCCTTCTTCCGGGTACTCTGGCAAGCCTGATCGAAACTGCCTAAATGTGCGCTTTGGGCCACCGGAGGCCGTCATGCTCAACTCGATCGTTATCACCGTCCCGCATGCGCTCGGCGCCGAGGAAGCGAAGAAGCGGATCACCGAGCGCATGCAGTTGCTGCGCCAGGACTACATCAGCAAAATTGCTGCGAGCGAAGTCAGCTGGAATGGCAATGCGGCCGATCTGCGTGTTGTCTTCCTCGGCCAGGCCGTTAGCGGCAAGATTTTCGTAATGGCTGATTTGGTAAGAATCGAGGTTCAGCTCCCATGGCTCCTTTCCGCGTTGGGCGGCAAGCTTCAGAGCATCCTGCAAAACAATGCGAGTGAAGCGCTGCGCATCGGCCCGCCGAAGGCTTGAGCCGTCAAAGGAAGTTTGGCGGGCTTTGGAAAAACCCGCTATTTGACAGCGATCATCACGTCCGAGGCTTTGATAACCGCATAGGCCCCGGTGCCCTTTTTGAGGCCGAGCTCTTCGACAGCCTCAATGGTGATCGAGGAGATGATGGTTCCGCCGCCCTTGAGCTCAATCTCGACATGCGCCGTCGTGGCCCCCTTGCGGACATCCCGGATGGTTCCTTCGAGGAGATTGCGTGCAGAGAGTTTCATTTCTCTTCCCTCCAAAATGCCTCATGGTGCAACTTGACCTTCGCTGGGGCATTGGTGTTAGTAGCCCCGGTCCGGGCGAGCGGCAATTAGCGGAACCGGCGCGGTCTTACCCACCCATCAAGGCGCAGCTGCAGCACGCGTCTGTGCATCCTGCAAAGGCTCATCACCATGACTGTGAAATTGGCGCTCCCCCTGGCCACGGCCCTTCTCTTCGTGGCCGCCCCCGCATTTAGCCAGTCCAATCTTCGGGCCGTGCAGCAAGCAGCGTGCGAGGACGACGCCTACCGCCTTTGCCCTGACGAAATTCCCGACGAGGCCCGGGTCGCAAGCTGCATGGCGCGGCAAAAGGCAAGGCTCAGCCCGGCATGCCGCGCAATGTTCGATGGTTCTGCCCGCCGCCGCCAAGGCCGCTGAACGGCTCGTGTTCAACTCATGCCGCCTGGACCGCAGCCGAGAGCGCCGCGCAAACTTCGTCGACGGCGTTCTCGACGAGATCGCGATCGTCGCCCTCACCCATGACGCGGACAACGGGCTCCGTGCCCGATGGGCGGACAACGAGGCGGCCGCCATTGCCCAGTCTTGCCCGCGCATCCTCGATCGCGCGGTCAACGGTGCTGTCGGTCAAGGGCCGGCCGGCCTTGATCCGGACATTGCGCAGGACTTGGGGCACGGGATCGAAGCGCCGGCAAACCTGGCTCACCGGCTTGCCTTGGTTCTTGACGAGCGCAAGGAGCTGAAGCGCAGCGACGAGCCCATCGCCGGTGGTGCAATAATCGAGAAGGATGATGTGGCCGGACTGCTCGCCGCCGAGATTATATCCTTCGGCCCGCATATATTCGAGCACATAACGGTCGCCCACCGCGGTCCGGGCAAGGGAAAGCCCGATTCCTTGCAGATAGCGCTCGAGGCCAAGATTCGACATGATGGTCGCAACGATCCCTGGCCGCGCGAGGCGCCCGTCCTGCATCCAGCTGTGGGCAATCGCCGCGAGCAGCTGATCGCCGTCGATGATCTTTCCCGCCTCATCGACGATGATTACCCGGTCGGCATCGCCGTCGAGCGCAATGCCAATATCGGCGCGCACCTCGCGCACCTTCTTGATGAGCGCCGCAGGCGCGGTCGAGCCTGAGTCGCGGTTGATATTAAAGCCGTCCGGCTCGACGCCAATGGCGACAACTTCGGCGCCAAGCTCCCACAGCGCCTCGGGAGCGACCTTATAGGCCGCTCCATTGGCGCAATCGATGACGATTCTCAGCCCGTCGAGGGACAGGTTTCGCAGCAGGGTTCGCTTGGCGAATTCGATATAGCGGGCGCGGTCGCCCTCGACCCGCATGGCGCGGCCAAGATCCGCTGGCTTCGACAGCTTGAGCGCCGGGGGCTGATTGACGAGCGCTTCGATTTTGGCCTCGACCTCGTCGGAGAGTTTAAGCCCATCCGGACCAAAGAGCTTAATCCCGTTGTACTCGTACGGGTTGTGGGAGGCCGAAACCATCACCCCGACGTCCGCGCGCATCGAATGGGTCAGCATGGCGACGGCGGGTGTCGGCATCGGTCCGAGGAGCAGCACATCGATGCCGACGGAGGTGAACCCGGCGACGAGGGCATATTCGATCATATAGCTCGAAAGCCGCGTGTCCTTGCCGATCACGGCGCGGTGGCGGTACTCGCCGCGTTGAAAGATGATCCCCGTCGCCTGGGCGACCCTCATCGCGAGTTCGGGCGTGATCTCTGTGTTGGCAAGTCCTCTGATTCCGTCCGTCCCGAAATGCTTCTGTCCCATTCTATGATTTCCTGCGGCAATGAACTCAATTTGAACGCTTTGGCGAGAGCTTTGTTAACAATCCTCCGAACCGGAAGCGGTTCCGCAAGACTCATTTTAAGTGCACCCTAAAGTTAAGTGCACCCGAAAGCGCCAGCCTCCTGCGTTTGGGGAGGTCAACTCCCCGGATTGGCGCACCGCATCGAAGCCGCTGCTGCGGCAAACGTCCCTCATTCCGATTCGTCCGGCGCCGCCGAGGGTTCCTCTCACCTGCGCCCTGCGAGATGATAACGCAAGCGTAACGTTTTTCTTCTTTCGCAAAATGACCCAACTGGGCTAATCGGCGTCAGACGCGGCCTGAGACGGGCTGCCCTGCCTCTCCGGCCCGGGCCACAGCCTCGATCGTTAGCGTAAAGGTTAACCGGTAATTATGGGCGCCGCACCGCGCGCCCGGCTGACCGCGCATGGCTCGCGCGCCGCAGGCTTGCGCAACCGCCCGCCAGCTGGGCCGGGACAGGCCCGCCCTTGCTCAATAGCGATAATGGTCCGGCTTGAAGGGGCCCTGCTGCGGCACGCCAAGATAGGCTGCTTGAGCCTCGGTAAGCTTCGTGAGCTTTGCCCCGATCTTGCCGAGATGCAGCGCTGCAACCTTTTCGTCGAGATGTTTTGGCAGCGTATAGACCTCGCGGCCGTACTGGCCTTGCTTCGCCCAAAGCTCGATCTGCGCCAATACCTGATTGGTAAACGAGGCGGACATGACGAACGACGGATGTCCCATTGCATTGCCGAGATTGACGAGGCGGCCCTCGGACAAAAGGATGATCCGCTTGCCGCCGGGAAATTCGATCTCGTCGACCTGCGGCTTGATGTTGTGCCATTTGAAATTGCGCAATGCGCCGACTTGGATCTCGGAATCGAAGTGGCCGATATTGCAGACGATCGCCCGGTCCTTCATCGCGCGCATGTGATCGACGGTGATGACATCGATGTCGCCGGTCGCCGTCACAAAAATGTCGGCGCGTGGCGCGGCGTCGTCCATCGTGGCGACTTCATAGCCCTCCATCGCCGCCTGTAAGGCGCAGATCGGATCGATCTCCGAGATCATCACGCGGCAGCCGGCGTTGCGCAAAGAGGCTGCCGAACCCTTGCCGACATCGCCGAAGCCCGCGACCATCGCAACCTTGCCCGCCATCATCACATCGGTCGCGCGCCTGATTCCATCGACAAGCGATTCGCGGCAGCCATAAAGATTGTCGAATTTCGACTTAGTGACGGAGTCATTCACATTGATCGCGGGCCAAAGGAGCTTGCCATCGCGCTGCATGGCATAAAGCCGGTGGACGCCCGTCGTCGTCTCCTCGCTCACGCCCTTAATCGCGCGGCCGCATTTGCCGTACCAGCCGGGATTGAAGGCAAGGCGCTTCTTGATCGCGGCAAAAAGAACCTCTTCTTCTTCGTTGCTGGGCTTGTCGAGAAAGGCCGTATCACCCGCCTCGGCGCGCATGCCGAGGTGGATGAGCAAAGTCGCGTCGCCGCCGTCATCGAGGATGAGATTTGGCGTGCCGCCATCCGCCCATTCGAAAATTTTGTGGGTGAAGTGCCAGTAATCGGCAAGGCTCTCGCCCTTGATCGCAAAGACCGGCGTGCCCGTGGCGGCAATCGCAGCCGCGGCATGGTCCTGCGTCGAGAAAATATTGCAAGATGCCCACCGCACCTCCGCGCCCAAAGCCTTCAAGGTCTCAATCAGCACCGCGGTCTGGATCGTCATGTGGAGCGAGCCCGCGATCCGCGCCCCCTTGAGCGGCTGGCTTGGCCCATATTCCTCCCGCACGGCGATCAGCCCCGGCATCTCGGTTTCCGCAATCGCGATTTCCTTGCGGCCCCAATCGGCAAGCTTGATGTCGGCGATCGCGTAATCGTGCTCGGTATGGATCGGCGCGGCGTGGGTCATTGGCGGATCGTGCTCCGGATTCTGAGGTTCCGGGCATCCATATCAGGGGCAGCCGTAGAAGGCAATAAAGATATAAGCAAATCTTTATATGATCGCGCCGGGGAGGAAATTTTGCGGCTGCGCCTTTGGCGCGAGCGAGAAAGATTCACGGCGGGATACCGGGCGGGCCCATAATGTCGATGCCGTATTCTGCCGCGGCTGCCATCATGCGCTCTGGAGGAGGCATTTTGACCGTTTCCGGGGGGAGGGCGAGCGTCTGTGCTGGCTCAGAAAGGGCGCGTACGAATTCCTCGAAACCGGCAGGCTCGGTAACGACGAGGAAGCGGGACTGTGATGAGCTGACGATGAAGGTGTGCGGTATGTCACGGGGGCCGTAGACGAACGATCCTGCAGGAGCCTCGATGATCCGGCCGCCAACGCAAAAGGTCAGGTCGCCTTCAATCACATAAAACCATTCGTCTTCCCTGTGGTGGACGTGCAGCGGTGAGCCATGGCCGCGGGGCGCAAGGTTCTCGATGATTGCAACGCGGCCGCCGGTTGCCCTGGCGGATGCCTTGATTATTGCGAGGGAGCCCAAAAACCACAAAGCCTCGCCTTGGCCGGGTTGCAGCGCGATAGGACTGGCGGGATTCGTTGGCGCTGAAATCATGAATGATTGCCCTGCTCGCGGCATGGCCTCACGCGAAGTGACAATCCTGAAAAACACATCTCGCTGATGAATTCTGAGCCGGTGTGGACGATAGCACATTGCGGAATATGGCAGAAGCGAGAGGCTGGCCTTGGCGAGCGCGGCGTCATTTCTGAGATGGGCACAAACAGAAATTAAGCTTAAACACCGCCCAATGGCTTCGTCCACCTCAGCTTCGAGAAATGACGAGCTCGGCGAGCATTTCGCCAGGGGGCGGCCCGGCTCGGGTTTTTTGTGCCGCAGCGTCTTACCTGCCATGATAACTCCAATACCAAGCGGCGAAAAATATTGAGCCAAAGAGAGCCGCCGTCACGGCTGGTCGTGGCCTGGCCATCCATACGTTAAAGCTGGGAGTACTGGATGCCCGGCTCGAGGCCCGGCATGACGCAAGCCGCTCAGTGTTAGAGACTGTCCCCCGGCCTCTTCCATCTCAACTTCGGGCTGCGGGCCGCGCGCGTCTCATCGAGCCGCCGCCTCGGGGCGTAATGGGGAGCGCCTATGAAGCGCTCTGTCTCCCCGCGCCTTGCGGCAAAAGCCAGATCGCGCAGCGCGGCGATGAAGAGATCGAGCGAAGCCTTCGATTCGGTCTCGGTCGGCTCGATCAGCATTGCCCCATGCACGACGAGCGGAAAATAGATCGTCATCGGGTGAAAGCCCTCATCGATCATCGCCTTGGCGAAATCGAGCGCCGAGAGCCCGAAAGGCTTGAGCCAGGTCTCGTCGAAGAGAACTTCATGCATGCAGGGGCGCTCGAGGAAAGGCCCGGACATGAGATCCTTGAGGCATACGCGGATGTAATTGGCGCTGAGGACCGCATCCTCCGCAGCCTGCCGCAGGCCCTCGCCGCCGTGCGAGAGCATATAGGCCAAGGCGCGCACGAACATGCCCATCTGGCCGTGGAAGGCCGCGATCCGGCCGAAGGACTCCTTTGCCTCCTCTTGCTGCTCGACGAGCCTGAAAGCGCCGTTCTCGCGGCGCACGAAGGGCACCGGTGCGAAGGGCGCAAGGCGCGCCGAAAGAACGACCGGTCCAGAGCCTGGCCCGCCGCCGCCGTGCGGCGTCGAAAAGGTCTTGTGCAAATTGATATGCATCGCATCAACGCCAAGATCGCCCGGCCGCACTTTGCCCATGATGGCGTTGAGATTGGCCCCGTCGCAGTAGAAGTAGGCGCCCGCCTCACGCACCAGATCTGCAATTCGTGCAGCATCTCTCTCAAAGAGGCCGCAAGTGTTGGGGTTCGTCAGCATGATGGCTGCGATTTCCGGCCCGAGCCTCTTTTTCACCTCGGCGGGATCAAGCGTGCCATCCGCGCGTGCAGGCACGACTCGCACCTCAAAACCAACGGCTGTGGCCGAAGCGGGATTGGTTCCATGCGCTGAGTCCGGCACGAGGACGACTTTGCGCGATGTGGCTTCGCCTTTGGCGGCGATTGCAGCCTTGATGGCCATCAACCCGCACGCCTCGCCCTGAGCGCCCGCGCGCGGAGCCATTGCAACCGCCTCCGTGCCGGTCAGCACCATCAGCCAGCGGGCAAGCTCCGCGATAAGCTCGAGCGCACCCTGAACGGTTGACTGCGGCTGCAGCGGATGAATGTCGGCAAACCCGGGCAGGCGCGCCATCGCCTCGTTGAGGCGCGGATTGTGCTTCATCGTGCAGGAGCCGAGCGGGTAAATGCCCGCATCGATCGAATAGTTGTAACGCGAGAGCCGCACGAAGTGGCGCACCGCCTCGGGCTCGGTAAGCCCGGGCAAGTCAATGGGCGCTTCGCGCGCCAACGCGCCGAGGCGATGCTTAAAGGGCGCGGGCTCATCAATATCGACGCCGCTCGCCTCGGCCCGGCCAATCTCGAAGACGAGGCCTTCCTCGATTTCGAGCCCGCGGTTGCCGGTAAAGGTGCCGCTCCTCGCAGCTCCGGCCTCCTGCGCCTTCGGCGCTCGTTTTTCCATCAGCATGAAAGCGCTCCTTCGAGGGCCTTGGCGAAAGCCGTCCGGTCGGCCTCCGTGTTGACCTCTGTCGAGGCCGTAATGATGAGGTCATCGAGCCCCTTGCTTGGCAAGAGGCGCGAGACGGGAACACCGCCGAGCACGCCTGCCTGCGCCATTTTTTCGACAATACGCGCGCCATCGCCCGCAACTTTGAGCGTGAACTCGTTGAAAAAAGCTTTGTTCACAACCTCAACGCCCCTTATCGCCGAAAGCCGATCAGCGAGGCTCGCGGCATTGGCGTGGTTAGCCCGCGCCAGCCGCTCAAGACCTGCGCCGCCAAGAAGGCTCATGTGAATTGTGAAAGCGAGCGCAGCGAGGCCCGAGTTGGTACAGATGTTCGAGGTCGCCTTGTCGCGCCTGATGTGCTGCTCGCGGGTTGAAAGCGTGAGAACGAAGCCGCGCCGGCCGAGGTCATCGACCGTCTCGCCGCAAAGACGCCCAGGCACTTGGCGCAGATATTTGGATTTCGCCGCAAAAAGCCCAAGATAGGGGCCGCCAAAGCTCAGGCGATTGCCAATCGACTGCCCTTCGCCTGCGGCAATATCCGCCCCCATTGCGCCCGGCGGTTTGATGAGGCCAAGCGAGACGGCCTCGGTAAAGACACCGATAAGAAGCGCGCCGTTCGCATGGCAGCTCTCCGCAAGCGGAGAGAGGTCGCGCAGATTGCCAAAGAAATCCGGGTTCTGCATGACGATGCAGGCGGTTTCGTTATCTATGAGCGCGCCAAGATCTTCGGCCGCAAGCACATCGGGCGGAAGAATGACGGCATCATCGTCCGCCATCATTGAGTAGGTGCTGATGGCTTGCGCATAATGCGGATGCAGACCGCCGGAGAGAATAGCCTTTGAGCGCTTCGTGATACGGCGCGCCATCGCAACCGCTTCGGCCGCCGCAGTCGATCCGTCATAAAGCGAAGCGTTGGCGGCATCCATCCCCGTCAGGGTTGCAACTTGCGTTTGGAATTCGAAAATTGCCTGCAGCGTTCCTTGAGAAATCTCGGGCTGATAGGGCGTGTAGCTTGTCAAGAATTCCGAGCGTTGGATCAGATGGTCAACGGTTGCCGGAATGTGATGCTTATAGGCGCCCGCGCCCACGAAGAACGGCACCGAGCCAGCGGCAACATTCTTTGCCGCGAGGCACCCAAGCAAGCGCTCGACTTCCATTTCCGTCTTGCGCTTCGGCAGCTCGAGATCTTGGTTGAGCCGGTGCTCACCGGGAATATCGGCGAAGAGCTCATCGATGCTTGCGGCGCCGATCCGCGCCAGCATATCGGCGCGGTCTTGGGCGGTTAAAGGAAGATAACGCATATCGACGTCCTTGGTGCGGTTCGAAGCGGAGCGCCTGAGTGTAACGTCCACGCCTTATGAGAGTGTTTTCACGAACTCGCGGTAAGCATCCTCATCCATGAGACCATTCAGCTCGGCGGGCTCAGTGAGCTTGATCTTAAAGAACCACCCCTCGCCCGTCGGATCCTCGTTGACGAGCGCAGGCGACTCGCTCAGCACATTATTGATCTCGATAACTTCACCCGAAGCTGGCGCATTGACCTCGGCGGCGGCCTTGACGCTTTCGACCGTTGCAGCCTCCTCGCCTTTTTTGAGTGTTTTGCCAGCGGGCGGCAGCTCGACGAACACGACGTCGCCAAGCTGCGATTGCGCATAATCGGTGATCCCGACGACTCCTGTATTTCCTTCGGCGCGGACATATTCGTGAGTCTTGGTGTAGTGCGTTGTCATCGGGCTTTCCTAAAGTAGCGGTGCGGCACGAAGGGCATTGCAGCGACTGTAGAAGCAAGTTCTTTGCCGCGCTGGGCCAGAAGAACGCGCGTGCCGGGCGCTGCGCAGGCGGCATCGGTGTAGCCCATCGCGATGGGTTTTCCGAGGCTTGGCGCAAAACCTCCTGAGGTGATGCGTCCGATCATCTGGCCAGCCGTGTCAAGAACCATTGCGCCTTCTCGCGCCGGAATCTTGCCCTCGATCAAAAATCCCGCACGCAGGCGGCGCGGACCAGTTTCGATCTCGCGCTTGATGGCCTCGAAGCCCAGAAATCCGCCCTCTTTGCGCCTTCGCTTGGAGATGGTCCACGAGAGACCGGCTTCGACCGGACTCGTTGTTTCATCGATGTCATGGCCGTAAAGACAAAACCCTGCCTCAAGGCGCAGCGAATCGCGCGCGCCAAGCCCCGCCGGCCGCACTTCCTCATCTGCGAGCAATCTTTCGGCGAACTCACGCGCGGCCTGAGCCGGAAGCGAGATTTCAAATCCATCTTCGCCGGTGTAGCCCGAGCGCGAAATATCAAGCGTGATGCCTTCGTGCTCAATGGCTTGCGCCGACATGAAGGGCAGGGACGCAATGCGCCTTGCAGCTTCGGGAGACAGATGGCGGCACAAGGCCGCGGCGGCCTTCGGGCCTTGCAGCGCAAGGAGCGCGCGGTCCACTAAAACGGTCAGCGCGCAACCGGGCAGCAACTCGGCGATATGAGCAAAATCGGCTTGCTTGGTTGCGGCGTTGACCACAAGGCGCAGCCGCCCGCGCCCGTTCGCGTCAGAAAGCCGCGTGACGATGAGATCATCGAGAATACGGCCGTCCTTGTTGAGCAAAAGCGTATAGCGCATCTCGCCCGGAACAAGCGCGGCGATGTCGCCCGGCACGAGCGCCTCGAAGGCGCAGGCGGCATCTGCACCTTCAAGCAAAGCTTGCCCCATATGCGAAACATCAAAAAGTCCGGCAGAAGCGCGCGTAAAAAGATGCTCTTGGATGATCCCGGGCGAATATTGCACGGGCAAGGCGTAACCCGCGAAACCAACCATTCGCGCGCCAAGGCTGATATGCAGATCATAGAGGGACGTGCGGGCGAGGCCGGGAGAAGCGGCCGGATCAGCGGCTTTTTGGAGCGCAGACATACGGGCACCTGGCCGGACGAACAAAGGCTGCGCGGGATTTTCCCGCCTTTGCCCCCTCTGTCCTGGGACCTGAGAGATTTCCTTCCCGCGAGACTGCTCGCGCGAAGTTACATCCTTCGGTGGGCCATCCGTCTAACGGAAAGCCGCTTTCCAGAGTGTCATCCCCTAGCGGTCCCTTGGCCTGAGCGTTTCCGGGGCGGTTGCGCCTTCGGCGCCAGAGCGGGTTGCCGCGAGCTGGACTCTTCCGCCGGGGGTCTTTTGAACTGACGTTTTTAACACTTAGTGAGTGGCGCGCTTTTGTCAACGCATAAAGCTTGAGCTTACACAGGGTGCGTTTAGCTAATGCCTCGGCCTGCTCGTTTTTTAACAGAAGAATGCGTGCCCCGGCTTGCCCTTCTGCTTCGTCCTTGGCCGTAATGAAGCTCAACCGAATCGGCACGCCGCTATCTGGGCCTCTTTATTGGTTAACCAAACGCTAAGCAGATCTGCCCAATATGTATCTGCGTTCCGGAATTCCCTCCCGGAACAAAGGCCAGAGGATGAAACTCACCAAGCTTCGCATCGCGGGCTTCAAGACATTTGTCGAGCCCTCCGAGTTCCTGATTGAGCCAGGGCTTACCGGGATCGTCGGGCCGAACGGCTGCGGCAAATCCAATCTCGTCGAGGCGCTGCGCTGGGTGATGGGCGAAAACTCGTCCAAAAACATGCGCGCTTCAGGCATGGAAGACGTGATCTTCTCAGGCTCGGGCGAGCGGCCCGCGCGCAACTTCGCCGAGGTCGTCCTTTACCTCGACAACAGCAGCCGGTCGGCCCCGGCCGCCTTCAACGATAGCGAGGCAATTGAGGTCTCGCGGAAGATCGAGCGGGAGGCGGGCTCGACCTACCGGATCAACGGCCGCGAGGTGCGCGCGCGCGATGTGCAGCTCCTCTTTGCCGACGCCTCGACCGGCGCGCGCTCGCCCGCCATGGTGCGGCAAGGCCAGATCGGCGAAATCATTGCCGCCAAGCCCCAGGAGCGCCGCCGCATCCTGGAAGAAGCGGCAGGTATCGCCGGACTCCATTCGCGCCGCCACGAGGCGGAGCTGAGGCTGAAAGCGGCCGAAGAGAATCTCGCTCGCCTCAATGACATCCTCCAGCAAATCGACACGCAGGCCGAGAGCCTCAAGAAGCAGGCACGCCAAGCCGGGCGCTACCGCGGTCTTGCCGCCACGATCCGGCGCCACGAGGCTCTGCTCGCGCTCATCAACCACTCGGAGGCGGCGCGCGCACACCACTCGGCCGAGGCAAAGCTGAAGGACGATCTCCGGGCCGCCACCGAAAAGACGCAGGCTCAGGCCGGGGCGGCCCGAGAGCAAGCCTTGGCGGCGCATGAGTTGCCGGGGATCCGCAACGCCGAGGCTGAGGCAAGCTCTGCGCTGCAACGGCAGATCCTCGCGCGCGAGGCTCTCGATGGCGAAGAGCGGCGGGCCAAGGCCCGGTTGGCCGAGCTTGAGCGGACGATTGCCCAGGCGGCCAACGACATCGCCCGCGAGAAAGCGCTTGCCGAGGACGCCGCGGAGGCCCTCGCGCGGCTTGACGAGGAGGAGAACGAGCTCGCAAAGAACGGTGCGGCCCATGAGCTCCTCGAGCCCGTGCGGGCCCGACTCGCCGAGGCGGAAGCGGCCCTTGCGCTGGCGGAAAAGGCGCTCGCCGAGGCGCAGGCCAAAAAGGCTGCGGCTGAGGCCCGCCGCGCCTCACTTCAATCGGCAATCAAGGACGAGGAAGCGCGCCTTGCGCGGGGAGAGGCCGAGTACCGGACGGTGGCGCAGGAGCATCGCGCGCTCGCCGCCGCCTTGGCCGGAGGCTCAAGGCTCGGCTCCTTGGAGGCGGCGCTCGAGGAGGCGGCTGGCCTGGTGCGGGCGCGCGAAGAGGAGCTCAGCCAGTGCGAGGCCCGTCATGCCGGGGCGCGGATGGAGGAAACAAGAATCCGCCCTCTGCTCGCCGAGGCCGAGCGCAAAGCGCAACAGCTCGAAACGCAGGTCGCGACCCTCTCGAAGCTGCTCAATGCCGGAACCGGGAGCTTATGGCCGCCCGTCACCGAGGAAATTGCGGTTGCCAAAGGCTATGAGGCAGCGCTCGGCGCTGCGCTTGGCGATGATCTGGAAGCCTCGACGAATCCGGCCTCGCCCGCGCATTGGGCTTTAACCGACGGCTCGGGCGATCCGGCTCTGCCGCCGGGCATCGAGCCCTTAACAGCGCTGGTCCAAGCGCCCGCCGCGCTCTTGCGCCGCCTCCACCAGATCGGAGTGGTGCTGCGCGCGGAGGGCGCAGCACTCCAAAAGCTCCTCAAACCCGGCCAGAGACTCGTCTCGAAGGAAGGCGATTTATGGCGCTGGGATGGCTTTACGCAGGCTGCCGAAGCTCCAACCGCAGCGGCCCGCCGGCTTGCCGAAAAGAACCGCCTTGGCGATCTGACCCTCGCGGCGCAGGAGGCGCGCGCCGCAGCCACTCGCGTCAAGTCGGAAGCCGAACGCGCCCACGCCGGCCTCGCGGCAGCGGCGGCGGCCGAGAATGCGGCCCGCCAAGCACACAAGGAAGCGCTGAGTGCCCTCGACCGGGGGCGGGAGGCTAAGTCGGCGGAAGAAAAGCGCCAAGCCGAGACGGCCTCGCGGCTCGCGGCTCTTGAGGAGGCGCTCGTGCGCCTCGACGCGGTCCGGTCCGAGGCGAGTCAGAAGCTCGAAAACAGCAAGCGCGCGCTTGCCGGACTTGGTTCTCTTGAGGAGCTTTCCAGCGAACTCGATCGGGCGCGCGCCGCGGCGGCGCAAGACCGCAGCCTTGTTGCCGAGGCAAGCGCCGAGCATCAGGCCCATTTGCGCGAGATCAAGCTGCGGGAGAAGCGCCTTGCGGCCATCGCCGGCGAGCGGCAGTCCTGGATGGCACGCCGGGACAAAGCGAGCGCGCAAATTGGCGCCATCGAAGCGCGGCGCGCGGAAGCGGCGGGGGAGCTCGAGAAGCTCAAGGAGGCCGAAGGCAAATTCCTTCTGACCCGCCAGACCCTGATGCGCCAGATCGAGGCGGCGGAAGAGGCGCGCAAGCGCGCGTCCGATGCCCGCGCCGCGGCCGAGGCGCGGCTTACCGAGGCCGATCGCGCGGCGCGGACGGCACTCGAAGAGATGAGCCGCGCACGGGAAGAAAAGGCCCGCGCCGAGGAGAGGGTTGCGGCAGCGCGTGCGCGCTGCGAGGAGATTGCCCATTGGATTTCAACCGAGCTCGGCTGCGCCGCGGGCGAGCTCTACGGCCTCGCCGAAGTCAAGCAAGGCGAGGAGCTTCCGCCCGCGGAGACGGTCGAAAAGAAGCTTGAGGGCCTGCGGGCCGACCGCGAGCGCCTTGGCGGCGTGAATTTGCGGGCAGAGGAGGAGCTCAATGAGATCCTCGCATCGAAAACAAACCTCGCCACTCAGCATGAGGATCTGACCGAGGCAATCCGGCGCCTTAGGCAGGCAATCCACAATCTCAACAGCGAGGGGCGCGAGCGGCTCACCGCCGCCTTCGAAACCGTCCAGGGCCATTTCAAGGAGCTGTTTACGACGCTCTTCGGTGGCGGCTCGGCCGAGCTGCAGCTCATCGAGTCCGAGGATCCGCTTGAGGCGGGTCTTGAGATTGTGGCGCGTCCTCCTGGAAAAAAGCCGCAGTCAATGACGCTCCTCTCGGGCGGCGAGCAGGCGCTCACCGCAATGGCGTTGATCTTCGCGATCTTCCTCACCAACCCGGCGCCGGTTTGCGTTCTCGACGAAGTCGATGCCCCGCTTGATGACGCCAATGTCGAGCGCTTCTGCGATCTTCTCGACATGATGCGCGGCAAGACCGAGACGCGCTTCGTCGCGATCACTCATAACCCGATCACCATGGCGCGGATGAACCGGCTCTTCGGCGTGACCATGGCCGAGCGCGGCGTCAGTCAGCTTGTGAGCGTCAATCTCGAAGAGGCGCAAGAGCTGCGCGATGCTTCCTGACAGAACCCTTTTATAACCGCTGCCCAAAGATAACTATCTTTGCGAGGAGCATCGCTCCGGAGCAATCGAGATTCTGCTTTGATTCTGGATTGCTTCGCTTCGGAAGGAATTTCCCTCGCGAGATGGACTTCGAGCTCCGCGCTGAAGGTCTCAAACGAAAGCCCGGGTGAGGGTGGCTTGATCGCCACGCCGAAGGGGTGATTGCCTGCCGGAAGAACCTCCACAACGCTATTGGTGGCCGTATCGATCACGGAAACCGTGTTGATGCTACCATTCGCCACGAACACGCGCCTGCCATCTGGAGGGACGGCAGTTTCCCGCTGGGCCAAAGCCGCGGCCGCGGCCGTGAGCAAACGAGCGGCCCCCTTCGCGCGCCGTTCCGGCCGGTTCTGGCCGGTTCTCTCCAGTGTTGACAGAGCTAAAGCCCATCCCTATGGTGCGCCGCGCCGTAATTCTGCGGTGCCAATCCAATCATCCGGTTCGAGTGGCCTGCGGCACTTTCACTGATGCGCCGGGCTTCTCTCGCTTTTTGCGTCAGAGCGCCTTATAAGCGCGGCTGTGCTTTCGAGGCGCAGAGGTGCCGGGCGGTGGCGCAGCAGAACCGCAACGGGGAGAACAACGAAGAGGGCGGGCCGGAAGAGGCCAGAAGCCCGCGCGAGGAAAGGCTTGAGCGCGAAGCCGATGCGCTCAAGGCCCGGCTCGGCAGGCTGTCGGAAGCTCTTGATGCGCAAGGCCCGGCGCCTTGCGGCCGGCAGACGGGCGGAGGTTCGCAGCCCGGAGGCCTGGGCAGCGCCTACAGCCTCGCGATGCGAGTGTTGAGCGAGTTTGTCGCGGCGGTGATGGTGGGTACGGCAATCGGATGGGGAATCGACTGGCTTGCGGGTACGTCGCCGGTTTTCCTGATTGTTTTTGTGCTGATGGGGGCGGCGGCAGGATTCTGGAACGTCTACCGCATCGCGATGGGCAAGCCCGGCGGCGGAGGAAGGGAATTTTGAAATGGGTGAGAGCCCGCACGGAAAATGCCGCAGCCGCGTCATGGCCGGGCTCGGCCCGGCCATCCAGAGTCTGGATGCCTGGCTTGAGGCCGGGCATTACCCGCACTCCTATGAGGTACAGACACTGAGAAACTAGTTCGTTCGGAAAAAACTCTAAAGTCGAAGAGGCAAGACAAATCGTGGCCGAAGAAAGCGCTTTTGATCCGATCCACCAATTCGTTATCAAGCCGATATTCAACCTCCATTTCTTTGGCGTCGACGCCTCTTTCACCAACGCCTCCCTCTTCATGGTGATCGTCGCCAGCGCGGTCGCTGCTCTCATGCTCCTTGGCACGAGTAGGCGTGCTCTGATCCCGGGAAGGGTGCAAACGCTTGCCGAGATGGCCTATGAGTTTGTCAATTCAACGCTCCATATGGCGGATCTGCACGATGGCCGCCGCTTCTTCCCCTTCGTATTCACGCTCTTCCTCTTCGTTTTGCTGTGCAATGTTATCGGTCTCATCCCCTACTCGTTCACCGTCACGAGCCAGATCGCGGTGACCGGCGCGCTTGCGCTTCTCGTCATCGGGATCGTCGTCGTTTACGGGTTCATTCACAACGGAACACGATTCTTGCGCCTCTTTGTGCCCTCGGGCGTGCCCGCCGCTTTGCTGCCGTTCATCGTGCCGATCGAGGTCATCTCGTTCCTCTCGCGCCCAGTGAGCCTTTCCGTCCGCCTCTTCGCCAATATGCTCGCGGGCCACATCACGCTCAATGTCATGGGCGGCTTCGTCATCGCTTTGCTCAGCGCAGGCTTCTTCGCCATTATCGCGCCCTTGCCCTTCCTCATGGCCATCGTCCTCACCGCCTTCGAGCTGCTCGTTGCGGTGCTGCAGGCCTATGTGTTTGCCATTCTCACGTGCGTCTACTTGCGAGACGCTCTTCACCCGGGCCACTGAATAAATATTCGAACAACAAAACCGGTCGCCCTTCATTCCTAACAGGAGCACTTAATGGAACCCGCAGCAGCCAGGTTAATCGGCGCAGGTCTTGCCGCGATCGGAACGGGCGCGGCCGCAATCGGCGTCGGCATTATCTTTGGCCAATTCCTTTTGGGCGCTTTGCGCAATCCGACGGCCTCCGATGGCCAGTTCGGGCGCGTGTTCATCGGCGTCGCGCTCGCCGAGGGCCTCGGCATTTTCGCCCTCTTGATCGCCATTCTCTTGCTCTTCGTCGTCAAGGGTTAGGGCCTGCTGCACGGATGCGCCCGGACGGGTTTCCGGGCGCATCTTTTTCGCGTATAGATGATCGAGCCAGGATGAAATAATGGCCAGCAAGGCAGAGGAAAGCCAGATTGCCGCGGCAGTGGCGCCAGGCGGCGGCCATGGCGACAACTCGTTCCCGCCGTTCGACCCGGCAAATTTCAGCCCCGTCCTCATTTGGCTCGCTTTGACCTTTGGGCTCCTTTACCTTCTTATGGCCAAGGTCGCTCTGCCGCGGGTGGAAAAAATCCTCCACGCCCGCATGCACAAGATCTCGGGCGACATCGCTCAGGCGAACGACTTCAAGGCGCAGTCGGAAATAGCTGCCGCGGCGCATGAGAAGATGCTCGCCGAGGCAAAGGCCAAGGCTCTGAAGCTCGCCCAAGAGACCCATGCGCGGCTCAACGCCGAAACGGAGGCGAAACGCCATGCGCTCGAGGCCGAGCTCAACGCCAAGCTTGGCGCCGCCGATGCCCAGATCGCCGAGATGAAGGCCAAAGCGATGAGCAATGTCGAGTCGATTGCGAAAGACACGGCGGCAGCGATCGTCGAGCGCATGACCGGCAAGCCCGCCGACCCCAAGGCCGTCGCCAGCGCACTCGCGGCGGTCAAAGCTTAAAGTCCCGGAGAGAGTTTATGTTCGACGCGGAGTTTGTCGTTGCCATCGGTTTTGCGCTCTTCATTTGGCTCATGATCCGGTTTGGCGCGCACAAGAAGGTAGCGTCCGCCCTCGACGACCGCTCATCGCGCATCGAGGCCGAGCTTGCGGAAGCCGCGCGGCTGCGCGCCGAGGCCGAGGCGCTCCTTGCCTCCTATGAGCGCCGGCGCGGCGAGGTCGAGGCCGAGGCCGAGGCGATTGTTGCGCAGGCCCATGAGGAAGCCTCCCGCATCGCCGAGGAGGCGCGCGCGCGCATGATGGAATTCATTCAGCGCCGCACCAAGCAGGCCGAGGACAAGATCGCCCTTGCCGAGGCGCAAGCCGCCGCCGATGTGCGCGCCGCCGCCGCCGAGGCCGCAGTCAAGGCCGCCGAGGCGATCCTGCGCGGCGAGGCAAGGGGCGAATTCGGCAACGAGCTGATCGCGAGGGGCATTGCCGATTTGAAGAGCGGCTTTGGGCAGAAGGCGGCGTAGTGGGATTAAAGATTGCCAGGCGCTCGTTAAGAAATGCAGCAGGCACGCCTGATGCCGCTCGAAACCCCACGTGATTCCATCAACAATAAAGATGCTTCAATGCCCGACCGGCACCGCCCCGCCGAGCTTCACCTTGCGCAGGATCAGCGCCAAGGGCACGGCGGCGGCGGAGATCAGCATCAGCGTCCAGAACACATCGATATAGGAGAGGAGCGAGGCTTGGATCTGCACCTGTTGCCCGATCCAGGCAAACGCCTGCTTCTGCGCCTGCACAAGCGAGCTGCCGTGGGCCATAAAATAGTTCGTCACCTGGTGCAGCGTATCCTGATAGGGAATGCTTGACGGAATCACATTCTCAACGAGCCGGCTCTGATGAAACTGCTCGCGATGCGCCAAAACATTGGAAGCGAGAGAGACGCCGATTGAGCCGCCGGTGTTGCGCGCCGCGTTGATGAGGGCGGAAGCCTGGTCTGTTTTCGTTGGCGGAAGGCCCTCGTAGGAAGCAGCGGTGATCGGAAGAAAGATCAGCGGCAGCCCGACGCTGAGCAGCATGCGCGAGATGGCGAAATACCAAAATCCGATGCCGGCGGTGAGACTGGTGAGGAGGTACATCGAAAATGCACAGATCGCTGCGCCGATGGCGATGAGGTAGCGCGGCTGCACCTTCCCGGATAGTCGGCCGGCGACAAACATCATCGCCATCGCGACAAGGCCGCCCGGCGAAAGCATGAGGCCCGCCCAAGTGGCCGTATAACCAAAATCTTGCTGCACCAGCAGGGGAAGGAACTGGGTCGTCGCGATGATGATGGCGCCGGTTGCGAGCATCACCACAAAGCAGGTGCCGAACTGGCGCGTGGCGACCATCCTGATATCGATCATCGGATTGCGGCGGCTCATCTCCCATGGGATCATGAGCATGAAGGCGAGCGCGCAAGCAGCCGCGACGGCGCGGATGAAGGATGAGGCGAACCAGTCTTCGATGAGCCCGCGGTCGAGCATGACCTCGAGCGTGCCGAGGAACGTTGCGACGAGCACGAATCCGGCGGCGTCGAACCTTTCCTCCGCCCGGCATCTCCTTCGCTCCGCAATCGAAGACTGCGATTCATGCATCACCGCCGCAATCAGCACCATCGCGAGCAGGCCGACCGGGCCGTTGATCAGAAAGCACCAATGCCAAGAGTAATTGTCGGAGAGCCAGCCGCCGAGCGTGGGGCCGACGACGGGAGCAACGACAACCGCGATACCGAACAGCGCGAAGGCCTGGCCGCGCTTCTCCGGCGGGAAGGAATCGGCAAGAATGGATTGCGAGACGGGCACCATTCCGCCGCCGCCAAGGCCTTGGAGGATACGGAAGAGGAGCAGCGATTGCAGGCTCCGTGCGACGCCGCACAGCACCGAGCTGACGGTGAAAACCGCGAGGCAGATCAAAAAGAAAGGCTTACGCCCGAGCCGCCGCGCGAGAAAGCCGCTCGCCGTCAAGATGACGGCATTGGCGACGAGGTAGGTCGTCACGGTCCAGGACGCCTCGTCCTCGCTAACGCCCATGCCGCCGGCGATGTAGCGCAGCGCCACGTTGACGATGGTGGTGTCGAGCACCTCCATAAAGGTTGCGACCGCCACCAGAACGGCGATGACCCATGGATTTACGCCTGGATTCTCCGCCGCGCCGGCAGCGCCCGCCCGGCCCCCGCCGGCTTTCATAACCAGGCCCTCAGCCGCTCAAAGAGAGACGGGTTTGGATTGATGCGCACGCTCGGCACGACCGACATGCCCGGGCCCAGCGCAACATCCTCTGGCGGATTGTCCATGACGATTTTGACCGGCACGCGCTGGACGATCTTGACGTAATTGCCCGTGGCATTTTCTGGCGGCAGCAGCGAGAAGGCGGGTCCAGATCCCGGCTGGATGCTGGCGACATGGCCGTGAATGCTGCGCTCCGGATAGGCGTCGATATGGATCCTCACCGGCTGCCCAGGCCGCATGTGATCGAGCTGCGTCTCCTTGAAATTCGCCGTCACCCAGATTTCGTCCGGCACAAACATGGTGAGGTTTGTGCCCGGCTGCGCAAACTCGCCTGCCGCGGCGGTGAGATTGACGATACGCCCTGCTTGGGCTGCCCTCACGATCGTATATGAGAGATTGAGTTGCGCCTGGTCACGTTGCGCTTTCGCTCGCTCTAGGCTTGCGGCAGCGCTGTTGCGCTGCGCCTTGAGGGCTTCAACCTGCCGTTCCGCCAGCGTGAGCGCCGCTTTCGCGGCCTGCAGCGCTGCCTGCTGCTGTCTCAGCTGAGACGTATATTGCTGGGCGTTCTGCACGCTGCCCGAACCTTTTTGCATTAAAGTTTGGTAGCGCGCTGCCTGCTCTTGCGCGAACACGAGAGCCGCCTGCGCCTGGTCCACCTGGGCTTGATTGGCGTTGATCTGGGCCTGCTGAACGGCGATCTGAGCGTCGAAATTCTCGATGCTTGCCGCGGCGCTCGCCACCTGAGCCTCTGCCTGGTCGAGGGCGGTGCGATAATCGCGGTCATCGATACGGGCGATCACGTCTCCAGCGGCAACATGCTGATTGTCGGTAACCGCAATGGCGGTGATGTAGCCCGAGACCTTCGGCGCGATGGGAAATGCCCGCGCCGCGACGAAGGCGTCATCGGTTGATTCGAAATGCCGAACGTAATCCCAATAAAGGTAGCCGCCGAGGCACGCGATGGCAAAAAGGAGCAGCCCGATTGCAAACAAGATTGGATGCGCGCGCAAGAATTCCGTGCCGGGCCCGCCCCCGAGCTCACGATCATAGCGCGGCTCCTGGCGTTTCTCCGGCAACTCGGCAGGGCGGCCCTTGCCGGGCAGATCGAGCTTCGGCGGTATCGCCGCGCCGTGCCGGCCCCGCGCGTGGTGATCCTCCGGCACGGCTCTTCGTCCCTCGCTCGATGGCGCCGCGCGCGCATCCGCGGCGCGGCTCACGGGAAGCTCGCTCTGGTCAATCTCCCGGGGGGCCAAACGCGCCTGTTCTGATAACTGTTCTCTATCTCTGAACATGATCAGCCCCGCCAGTCTTCAAATCGTTGTTCAGGGCGGGCGAGCGTTCCGGCTCCGGCTTGGCCGTGCGGGCCCGCGCCATTGACCGAACCGTTCGGTTGGGATTGACCTAAGCCCCTTCTCGCGCTACGTCAAGACTAACCGAACCGTTCGGTCGATGACTTCAACCAAATGTGATCGAGGATTGGAAGAGAATGAGCTCGGATTTGGCCGAGGCTAAATCATCTGCGCAAACGGAGCCTCTCGACAGCGCCAAGAGGCGGCAAATCTTGGGCGGAGCGCGTGAGGCCTTTCTCGCCCGAGGCTTCGAAGGGGCCAGCATGGGGGAGATCGCCCGCAAGGCCGGGGTCTCGAAAGGAACCCTCTACGTGTACTTCGGCAGCAAGGAGGCGCTCTTCACTGCTGTGGTGATGTGCAACGTCGCTGCAACCATTGCGCGGTTCGGTCCCCATGCTCCGTCGGGCGCAACGATCGAGGAGCGCCTCGAAAGCTTGGGGGTGACCATCCTGCGATGGGTTTTGGTCAGCGATACCGTTGGTTTGATGCGGGTGGGCATTGCCGAGGCGCCCCGGTTTCCCGATTTGGCGAGCAGCATCCACAAGATGGCGCGCGAGCGAGGCGCCGAAGCCGTGGCCCGGCTCTTGGGCGAGGTCGCGCAATCCGGCGAGCTCGGCGCTCTGCCTTCCTTCGCCCCGGAGCGCCTCGCGGCAACGGCTCGATTGTTTCGCGATTTGGTCGTCTTGCCGCTCGTCATGAGGGCGCTCTTCGGCGAGAAGCTCGAGACACTGCATGCGGAGATCCGCCCTCACGTTGCGCGCAGCGTTGCTTTCTTCCTTGCCGCCTGCCGCCAGGGTATTTGAGTGGCGCTGCGCTCGCAAAGGCGGCAGTCTTAGAGGCCTGGAGGAACGCCGTTTCGAGGCGAGCTAGTCTTCCGGCGGGATACCTGGAAATTGCTTGACCGGACAATAAATAGCTTCCCGCGGATTTAGCGCGCAGATGATCTCAAAGGCATTGCCGCAGTTCTTTTTGGTGAACCATCATGGGACAACGGCTTGTCGGCCCGGGCAACGAACCCCTCGCAAAAAAGAGCGCGGCAGGTGAGGATCAAACGCAGCCCACGTCAAGCGGCGCTTACGTCTCCTTTTTGTTGTCGCGAGAAGCCGATGAACTGTCCGGGAGGGGGCTGCGGCCGGTTCTTTCTTCTGCGCTCTTGGGCTTTGCCCCGGCCGCGGCGGTTGTCCTATCCGTCGCATTGGCCTTAATGTGGAGTGATTTGGCTGGCTTCCTCTCTGCGGCGGCCCTATTCGCCGCTATCCGGCATGCGCAGTTCCGCCGCGCTCGCAGGAAATTGGCACGCGGCGGACGAGTCTAAGGACCTCTCTCCTTGATCCGTGCCGGGATACCCCTTGGGCGGACGTTTACCGGCCGGGCATTTGTTCATTCGCCGGGCCTGCGGGTGGCTTCCTTTCAATCTAAGCCGGCGACTTTGAGGAGTTCACCGGCACTCTGCCCGACTGCGGCTTGCTTACGCCTTCCGTTAGATCATCAGGAAGGTGAGCGAGGACGTCGTGGCTCGTGACGGCCATTTTGGTCTCAAGGCTTGAAACTCAGAGACCTCGTCCATGGGCAAGCATGACGCCGTCCATCTGATCTTCTTCTGCACCGTAAATCCCGCCGCGCCCATCGGTGCGTAGCGAACCTTGCCCAGGATTTGGCTCCCCGCTTGCTCCTGATGCAAGCGATGAAGAGCCCAAATCCCATCATGGCCCTCGTCCCAGCCGATTTACATAAAAGAATGCACTCTGTTACGCGATTGGGCTATCAATCAGAGCGGTGCCTTGGCTTTAATTTCAATTTGGCTGCGGGATAGGGCTTAAGTCTATGGCCGTCCCGGCAACTCATTTGAGCCGCAGCGCCCCTCGCCCAAGCGAGAACCGCCGCATGCCCATTGAAGCGCTGCGAATACGATTCGTCCTCACCTCGAATAAAACTCGATCACGAGGTTCGGCTCCATCAGCACCGGATACGGCACCTCGCGCGGCAACGGAATGCGCGTCAGCTTTGCGGTCATCTTGTTGTGATCGACGTCGTAATAGTCGGGCACGTCGCGCTCGGCGAGCTGCTTTGCCTCAAGCACGATCGTGAGCTGGCGCGAGCTCCCCTTGACTTCAACAACATCGTCCGTCTTGAGCAGCTGCGAGGGAATATTCACCCGGCGGCCGTTCACCTTGACATGGCCGTGGCTGATGAATTGCCGTGCGGCAAAGACCGTTGGAACGAACTTCGCCCGGTAGACAATCGTGTCGAGCCTGCGCTCCAGGAGCCCAATGAGGTTGTCGCCGCTATCGCCTTTGAGCCGGATCGCCTCGGCGTAATACTTGCGGAACTGCCTCTCAGAGATGTTCCCATAATAGCCCTTGAGCTTCTGCTTGGCCCTGAGCTGGGTGCCGAAGTCGGAGAGCTTGCCCTTGCGGCGCTGGCCGTGCTGCCCCGGCCCATATTCGCGCCGGTTGACGGGGCTCTTCGGGCGGCCCCAGATGTTTTGGCCCATCCGGCGATCGATTTTGTATTTGGCTTCCGTGCGCTTTGTCATCTCTGTCCTTCAAAAAGGCGCCGGGATGAGGGCACGGCACGGCATCCGCCACGCGGATCCTCAAACCGCGCCTCCCGCGGCATTCCCGGGAGAACGCGCCCTCCTCTGCCCGGCTCCAATTCTAACCAGGCCGACAGGCGCGCTTCATCTGCCAAGTGCTGAAACCGCGCCGCGGGTGCATGGATTGCCTCCCGGCGGGAGCCGGAGAAGCCGTTGCACTCGCTAGAGGGTTTCGGCGCGGGGGTCAAGGGCGGCACCATTGAACGAGTCCTCCGGAGATGGCTATTGCGGGCGAGACCCAGGCAAACGGGGAGACTAGGATGGCTCGCCTCAAAGGGCCGGGGCCTTGCGAGATCGTAGCGGCCCTCGCTTTCGTATCGTTTGTCGCGGTGGCAACTGCTGGGCTTAGCCCGCTTTTCTTGGCAATCGTGCTCTGCGCCGCGCTGGCGATGGAAATCATTCGCGAGCTCTTCCCGGCAAGCCGCCTTTTCCCGGTAGCCTTCGGCCATTTGTTTGCCGTTTACGCGGCGATCTTCTCCCTCTTTGTCGAGGAGGTCTTTTCTCTCGTCAACGTCTGGATTTTAGGCGCGGGCTTTGGCTTGCCAATCTTCTTTTTCGTCATAGGCTGCTGGCTTCGCCAGACTCAAATCCGGGCCGTCGTCGCCCATCCAGCGATTCGCGACCAACGGCGGCTCATTTAGGCCTCCCGCTGGCTGGCGCCAACTTTTCTCGTCGGAGCGGCGGTTCTCCTGCATCTCGCGCCTCCTCATCCCGGCCTTTGCATTCTTTAGCTTTTACTCCATCCTCGTGATCCTCTTCGCCGCGGCCTACCGGCTGCTTTCGCACTATACTGGGGAGCCGCATTTCTATGTTGGCAATGTTCCCCGCGCGTTGAGTTTTTCAGAATCGGTTTATTTCTCGATCGTGACTATCAGCACGGTGCGCTATGGCGACATCATTCCGCAGAGCAGCCTGGCCAGGGTGTTGGCATCGCTCGAAGTGGTGTGCGGATTCCTGCCCTTGCTGTTCGGCGTCTCGGAGCTGCTCGAATACGCGCGCGAGCACCGGTGCACGGGAGGCCTGGATTGAGCGCCGCCGTCGTGTTGGCATAGGCGAGGCCCGGTGCCGCCCGCGGGAGCCTCCGAGGCATGGCCTCGCGGCTTCGGATAATGCTATAGAGCCCGCCGGGGCGGGCAGAGCCCCTTCCGCATGCGGCAATGGCGGCTAAATGACCGCCGCGGCGATTTGATCATGATGCTGCGCGATTCGTAGCGCACTAGGGAGTTTTCGTATGACGCCTTGGCTTCTCATGCTGATTGCCGGATTTCTTCTCCTCATCGTCTGGTGGTATATTAGGTAGTTCCGCGAGCCTTAAACTTTTGCGATCCTGGCTCGGCTTTGCAAGCCGGCCACATGGCAGGACAGGCCCCTTGAAACTTACAAGGAGCGCCTTCGAGGAACTCATCGCGGCTGCCGTGCAGACGGGGGTCAAAGCTCATGACCGGTCCCAGTGAGCCATTGACTGCGCATTGCCGGCCTTCGCGATAACACTTTCATGCCTCTCACGCCGTCGCGTTGCAGCCTTGCTGCATCGGCTAGCGGAGAAGGATTTCGCGCGGCAGGGCTCCGTTGGTGCGCGGGCTGGCATGAGCTCCAGGCTGGCTCTCTCCCCAGCGGCGAGCGCCCCTGCGGCTAAGAAGCGCAAATTGGGAGGGCTTTGCCGCGAAATAGCGGCGCTCGGCCTTGACCCAAGCTTTCGTGCGTAACCGCCTCTACTGGCCATCCGGCGTTCGCAAGCCGATCCACTTGTCCTTGACCTGATCGAAATGGACCGTTGGGTCGTAGGCGGCGACGGCGAGATTGAGGTTTTGCGCGGAAAGGCGGCCAATTGCCGCCATCACCGCATAGGAAGCCACAACACGGTCGCGCTGCGCCGTCACCAGGCTCACCCTCGCGTTGAGGAGCACCTGCTGGGCGAAGAGGATGTCGAAGGTCGTCCTCTGCCCGACCGCCGCCTCCTGCCGGATGCCGTCGAGAGCGATCTCCGCCGACCGGACCGCCGCGCGGGAGGAATGAATGGCGGCGCGCGCGGCCTCGAGCACCCCCCAGGACGAGACGGCCTGCTCCCGGACAAGATCACGCTGAAGATCGGCTTGCAGCCTTGCCTGGGAGAGCGTTTCTTTGGCTTGGCGCACCCGCGCATAGGTCATGCCGCCTTCGTAAATCGGGATCGAGAGCTGGCCAACGATCGAGGCATTGAACAAGCGGTCGCCGGGAACGCCGAAATCGTTCCAGTTTTGCTGGGCGGTTCCGACGACATTGAGTGCCGGATAGAGTTCGCCCTCGGCGAGTTTGACCTGCAAGGCCGCGGCATCGGCCGCATGCAAAGCGGCTTGGACCGAGGGGTGCTCGGCGAGGGCTGCCGAGACCGCCGCGCCGAGAGTCCTTGGCAGAAGGCTTTCGATCGTGCGCGCGGGCTCAAGCCGGCCCGGCGGCTTGCCGATGATCCGGCGGTAGTCGGCGATGCTCGTCTGGAGATTGGCCTGCGCCGCAAAGTAGGTCGAGCGGGCCGAGGCAAGCTGCGACTCGGCTTGGGCGACATCGGTGCGGGTGACCTCGCCGACATTGAAACGGTCGCGTGTCTGCCGCAGCTGCTCCTCGAGGACGACAATGTTGTTTTTATCGAGCTCAAGGATTGCCGTGTCGCGCAGCACGTTCATGTAGGCGGTCGCGGCGCCGAGCAGCACATTGAGTTCGGTATTGCGCAAGGCCTCCCGCGCGCCGGCGATATTCGACTCCGCCTGCCGCACGCCATTGACGGTGCGGTTGCCATTAAAGATGTTTTGGGTGACGGTTACGCCGGCCGCGCCGATGTCCGTCCTCGCCCGGAAATGCCCGCCGCCCGTGCCTCCGCCGCCGAGCGAGCCGCCTGCGGGGCCCAAGGCGGCACCAGCGGCGGCGCCCGAGCCGCGGAAATCGAGGTAATTGAAGCCATATTGCCCGGCTGCCGTCACGCTCGGCCGCCAGGCGGCGCTCGCCTGCGGCAGCGTCTCATCGGTGGCGCGCACCCCGGCGCGCTGCTGGTTGAGATCGGGATTGGACGCATAAGCGCTGGCAAGAGCGCCCGACATGGTTTCGGCGCCGGCCGGAGCCGCGGCGCAAAGGACGAGAACCAATGCAGCCAAGGAGCCGATTGGCCGCAGCAGTGACTGCGCGCAGGAGGTTGAGACGATACTTCCCATTGGGGAATCCATCTCCTCGCTAATGCGTGCCGGTCCGCGCCAGGCGCTATGCAATTAATCTACTCTGCATTGCCGAAAAATTTTATCAGATAACGAGGGCCGGCCAACAGAATAGTGACAGAAACGCTCGAAGCTTCAGACCTGTTGCAAAGTTGAGACAGCCGTGCCCCGCACCGGGACTGATTGCGCCAACACAGGGTTGTATGAATAAAATATCATAATATAAATATAAATTCGTCATTGGGTCAAAATTTAGGCAAAAAAATGTATTGATTTTTCTAAAGTTTGTAGCATGCTGCATAACAGCAAATTTGACACAGCGCACAATCAACAAAATCGTTCGATAAAAATAAACTAAAGCGGCGAAAGCCAAGGAAGAGACTTCTGACCGGCTGATATTTGCACAAATACCGTGCAAGGGTCCGGAAAGCTGAAGTCCAAACAACTAATGCTTGCGATTTCTAAGTGGCAGATGAGGCATTACTGCCATCGCGGACCCGCGCGCGCAGCTTGAAGTGAATTGGCACTGCGTTGGTCTTCACGGAGAACGCTGATGCAAACTGTCCTTGCGGTTACACCGGCCCATGTCCTTGATCCTCAGATAGCGATTGCGGCGAGCCGGGCGGGTGAACTCGGGATCCTCGATTTGGGGATGCGGGATGATACCTCTGGCGTAGCTGCTGCAATCGGCCAATTGCGCGAGAAGGCGGGCACGGCCGGACGCTGGGGCGTCCGGTGGGACACCCTTGGAGCGAAAGCTCGGGGTCTTGAGCGGCTGGCCGAATTGCTGCCATGCAGCGTCCCTGTTCTCGTCCTCGGGGGACTTGCAATCGAGGAGGCTGTAAGGCTGTTTCCTGCGGCGAAACGCCTCGCGGAGCAGGTGTTTTTTGAGGTCAGCGACGGGAAGGCGGCTTTAAAGGCGCAGGCCGCGGGCTATTCTGGACTAATCGTGAAGGGTCATGAGGCCGGAGGCTGGGTCGGCAAATCTTCCTCATTTATATTGCTGCAGGAGCTGCGCGAGCAGATCACAATCCCCTACTGGATTCAGGGCGGGATCTGCCCGCATAGCGCCGGCGCGGCCATGCTCGCCGGCGCTGCCGGGGTCGTGCTCGCCGAGCAACTCTGGCTGACCCAGGAAGGCCCTTACTTTTCCCAGGGGCAAAGCGCGGGCTGGGGCCAGCTCGATGGCAGCGAAACGGCGGCAGCGGGGGAAGGCGCTAAACTCTTTCGCTTATCTAACCGGCATGGGCGCGGCAAGCTGCGCGAGATCGAACTTGCCGCCGCAAGGGGGAGCGGCTGGCAGGAAGTCTTGCAATCTCTGCTGACCGAGCCCGTCGATCCATTAATCCCGCTTGGGCAGGACATTGCCTTTGCGGCGGATCTTGGCCGGCGCCATTTCACCGCTGGCGGCGTCATAACTGCCCTGAAGGGCGCCACCAGGACATCCCTAAGCCAGGCCCGGAATGAGCGCTGCCTCGGCCCCGGCTCCCCTATCGCGAATTTGCACAAGACCCGCTTTCCCATCGTGCAAGGCCCTATGACCCGGGTAAGCGACGTCGCGCCTTTCGCGCTGGCGGTGGCCCAAGCCGGCGCCCTGCCATTTGTCGCCCTTGCCGTCCTGCCCGGCCCGCAGGCTCGAAAAGTACTGATCAAGACCAAAGAGCTCATGGGCGAGCGGCCTTGGGGCGCGGGCATCCTGGGATTTCTGCCTCTCGGCCTGCGCCAAGAGCAAATGGAGGCCATCAGTGAAGTCAAACCGCCCTTCGCTATCATCGCGGGTGGAAGACCGAGTCAAGCCCGGGAGCTCGAAGCTCTCGGCATCACGACCTATCTGCACGTCCCTTCGCCCGGCCTCTTGCAGACTTTTCTTAAGGAGGGCGCCCGGAACTTCGTCTTCGAAGGAAACGAATGCGGCGGGCACACCGGCCCGCGGACGAGCCTCATCCTCTGGGGCTTGGCGATCGAGACCTTAATCAATGCCGAAATCAAAGACCCCGAGTCGGTGCAAGTATTGTTCGCCGGCGGGATCCATGATGCCTGGTCGGCCGCCATGGTGTCTGTGCTGGCAACACCCATTTGTGCCCGCGGGATGAAGGTGGGCGTGCTCATGGGCACTGCCTATTTGTTCACCGAGGAAGCCGTCCGTACCGGCGCAATCGTGCAGGAATTTCAAGATCAAGCAATCGCCTGCCAGGAGACGGCCCTTTTACAATCCGGCATAGGCATTTTTACCCGGTGCGCCAAGACTTCCTTTTGCGAAGAATTCGATCACGCACGCAGGGAGCTGCTGCTCAAGAGCAAGCCCGACGATCAGGTCCTGCTCGAACTTGAAAAGCTCAACATTGGCCGTTTGCGAATTGCCTCCAAAGGCGTCTCCCACAGTGCCGAGCGGGCGGCCAATGATGGCAGCGGGCCCTACGCCAGTGTTGATGTCGAGGTGCAGCGCCGTGAGGGCTTATACATGATGGGAGAGGCGGCCCGCTTACGGAGCAGCCGGATAACGATCGCCGAGCTTCACGAGGCGATCTCGATTGGCGCGACGGAGGTGCTCGAACGGCGCGAAGCAAAGCATCAGTCTGCAACCAGTTCGAAACCGCGCAAGTCTCGCGAGCCCATTGCGGTGGTGGGCATGTCTTGCCTGCTGCCAGGAGCCAACGGCCTTCGAAGCTATTGGCAGAATATCCTGCTTGGGGTCGACGCTATCCGCGAAGTGCCGCAAGGCCGCTGGCGGCTAGAGGACTTTTTCGATCCCAAGCGCGGGGTCAAGGACAAGGTCTATTCCAAGTGGGGCGGCTTCCTCGGCGACATTGCTTTCGATCCCGCCCGCTATGGCATTCCTCCGGCCAGCTTGCGTTCGATTGAACCTGTTCAGCTTTTAGCCCTGCATGTAGCAAGCAAAGCTCTGGAGGATGCCGGCCTCGACCATCGGCCTTTCGCACGAGAACGAACCGCCACGATCTTCGCCGTCAGCGGGGTAAACGATCTCGGGATGGACTATATCTTCCGCAGCTTGCTGGCGCACTACCTGCCCAAAGCGGAAGGGCTATCTGAAGATATTCGCAAGAGAATTCTTGATTCGCTTTACGAACATGCTTTGCCCAAGTGGACCGAAGACTCCTTTCCAGGCACGCTCGATAACGTGGTTGCGGGACGGGTGGCTAACCGCCTCGACCTTCGCGGAGCGAATTTCACCGTGGATGCCGCCTGTGCTGCTTCCCTGGCCGCTCTCGATGCGGGCATCCGGCAATTGCGCAGCGGCGATGCCGATGTCGCTCTGGTCGGGGCGGTCGATGGCACCAACAGCGCTGCCGGATTTATGTCTTTTGCGCAGACCCATGCCCTCTCACCGCGAGGGCGCTGCCGGCCTTTCGATGACGGCGCCGATGGAATTGCGATTTCAGAGGGTGTGGCCGCTGTTGTTCTCAAACGGCTCGCGGACGCAGAGCGCGATGGCGACACGATTTATGCTGTCATCAGGGGGATTGGCAGCTCCAGCGATGGGCACAATCGCAGCTTGACCGCTCCACATCCTGAAGGACAGGTCCTCGCGATCCGGCGCGCCTATGAAGATGCTTGCATCGATCCAGCGACGGTCACCTTGATCGAAGCGCATGGCACCGGTACCGTAGCCGGTGATAAATCCGAAATCGAATCGCTAAATCTAGCTTTCGGACCGGCGAGCGCGGCGCGCCAATACTGCGCAATCGGCTCCGTGAAGTCGATGATCGGTCATACGAAAACAGCCGCCGGGCTCGCCGCCCTCGTCAAAGCCTGCCTTGCCTTAAAGCATCGCGTACTGCCTCCGACTCTTGGTGTCGAGCGGCCGACATCGAAAATCGATTTCACAAAGACCCCCTTCTACATCAACACCGAGCCGCGGCCGTGGTTCGGTTCGCCGGGAACCGGGCCGCACCGCTGCGGGGTCAGCGCTTTCGGTTTTGGCGGCACCAATTTCCACACGGTTCTAGAGGAATACCGCGGCGGTTACCGGCCCGCCGATGCGCAAAATATGAACCCTCGCCTGGCGGAAATCCTCGCCTTTGCCCGCCCCGCGCGCGCCGAGATTGAGCAAGCAGCTAGGGAGCTGTTGCAGGCCTTAATTTATCCAGAGCACTTGGATTTGGCGCAGCTTGCCTATTCGGCCTACCGAGATGAAGCCAGGCGCCGGCCTAAAAACGGTGCGCAAACGTGCCGCCTTGCCATCGTCGCGAGCTCGGCTGCGGACCTGAAGGGCAAGCTCGAATTCTTTCTAGGCGAATGCAGGGATCGCGCCAGTGTGAAGACGCCGCAAGGAATCTACTTCCAAGAGCAAGTAGACCGGCAAGATTGCGGTGCTCTGTGCGTGCTCTTCCCGGGCCAAGGTTCGCAACGGATCAACATGTTGCGCGATCTTGTGCTCCTTGACCCCTCGCTGTACGCGCTGTTCGAGCATGCTGACGCCCTGCTCGATGGGCTCCTTGAGCAACCGCTGTCGCGCTACATTTATCCGCTGCCGGGCTTCACTAACGAGGAGCGGCAGCGCCAGCAGGCCGAACTCAACAACACCCATGTAGCGCAGCCGGCATTAGGTGTGGCCGGTCTTGCCGCTCTCGATCTGCTGAAAAAATTCGGATTGCAACCGAGCTTTGTCGCTGGCCATAGTTATGGCGAGTACGTCGCGCTTTGCGCGGCCGGGGCCATATCGCGCGATGACCTGATCCGTCTGTCTGAGATTCGCGGGCGCATTGCCGCCCAGGTGCAGTCCGGCACTATGGCAGCGGTAAGCGCTGGCGAGGCCCAGGTCGCGGAAGCCATCACTCGCCTTGGCTTAGCTGTCAGCGTGGCCAATATCAATGCGCCGGACCAGACGATCGTTGCCGGCCCGGTTGACGCGGTCGAGGCAGCGGTCAAAGCGCTCAGCCAAGAATCGATGCGCGTCAGACGGGTCGCGGTCACAGCCGCTTTCCATTGCGGGGAAATGGCCGCGGCGCAACAGGCTCTCGCGGCCGAACTTGCCAAGATCGAATTCCACCGTCCTCAAACATCGCTCTATAGCAATACCACAGGTGACCAGTACCCCGATGATCCCCGCGAGATCCGGGCACTTCTCGCACGCCAAATCGCGGAGCCATTGCGCTTCGTGGACGAGGTCCGGCAGCTTTATGCAGCGGGTGCGCGAGTGTTCATCGAGGGCGGTCCTGGGCTGGTGCTCAGCGGGCTTGTCGATCGCATTCTTGACCGGCACCCTCATGTGACCCTCGGAATTGACACACCAGAGCGCGACGGCTCGCTCCAGCTCGCTCATCTCCTTGCACAAGTGTTCGCGCTGGGGCTGCCGGTCAATCTGGATCCATGGTTTGGGGGCCGCGGACTTGCGGAGATAAGCCTCGAACAGACGGTCGAACAGGGCCGTGCAAAGGCGGATCCAGGCCCGCGGGCCTGGCGCGTCAACGCCGCCCGGGCGGTTCCTTGGCACGAAGCAGCCAAAGTCACCGGGCCGAAGCCGATGATCACGCCTGAGGAACAGGGCGGCGCGGCAGGAAAGATGTCAGATCGGTCAGGAATTAATCGGGCAGCTGTTGAGGGGGCGGACAGAACAACTGCCCTCGCAAGGAGCTCAAATTCGCGTGTCGAGCTTGAGAGGAAACTAGCCGTGTCTAATCACGAGTCATCGTCTAAGACCACTGGGCCCGGAGCGGCAAACGCTTTGGGCTTGGATATTTTCGCTCATGTCCAAGGCAGTTTATCGCAGCTCATAGAATTGCAGCGTGAGCAGCAAGAGACTTTCCGGCGCTTTCTTTCATTTCAGGAGCGTTGGCTTGCGGGAGAATCCAAGGAACCGGCCGATGCATCAAGACCTGCGCTCATAAAAGCGCCGGTGCAGCATATCAGCGCGGCATCACCCTCCAATGCGTTTGTTCCTCCTGCTCCGGTGCTGCCCAAATTCGTAGCTCGGGACGCGAATAGCCAAGATGCTGCAGCGCATTCCAAGCCATCCTTCGTGACCCCTGCTGCGGTTGCACCATCAGCTCCGGCTCCAACGGCAACTAACAGCGGCAAGATTGAGAATACCGCGAACGGAGCAAATTTCCCGCCAACCGGGCAGTTCAAAGCCGATCTCCTCAGCGCAGTGGCTGAGCGCACGGGTTACACTGACGATATGTTGGACCCTGATGCCCTCATGGAAGCAGACCTCGGGATAGATTCCATCAAACGCATAGAAATCTTTAGCAAGCTCAAGGACAAATATCCCTTTATGGAAGGGCGCGCCGAGGAGACCGTGTTTGAGGAGTTAGCTGGCCTCAAAACCTTGAATGCGATCATTCAATGGTACGATGGGCTGCGCGGAACTCTCGCAAGCTCGGGAGGGACTGAACCCGGAAAAAAATCTCAGACTCCATCGCCGTTCCTGTCTAAGGCGGTGGAGTCCAACGAGATCAAGACAGGCCCCGAAGAGGTGCAGCGCTTTAGTGTCACTCCGGTTCCCGCTCCGCGGGAGTGCAGTGAGGAGATGAAAAACTTTCCTCGGGATCGTCTCATCCTGTTGATAGGCCAGGTTCCAATTCTTAGTGCAGCGTTTCAGGATGCTCTGGGGGCGAAACATTTCCGAGTCCGGCAAATTATTGCCGGATCCGGCACTCGAGTGCTCGACGAAAATCGCATTGAAGTTGATTACTCGTCGCTGGAGACCATTGGCAAGCTTCCTGCGGTGCTTGCGAGCTTAGGCGAAAAAGCCGGTGCGATTTTTAACCTGGCCGGGCTAGGCGACATCGGCGACCCGGGCGGCGACCAGCACCTCGGATATGCCCGCCGTCTATTTCTCCTGTTGAAAGTGCTCGAAATGGACCTCAAGGAGAGCGCTAGAGCAGGCGGAGGCTGGCTAATTAATCTAACCGCTTTCGACGGCCAGTTTGGTCTGCGGAAGGAGCGGCCATTCTCTACGATTCATGCAGGAACCCTCGGGATCGCCAAATCAGTAGCGATTGAATGGCCCGGGGTACGCGTGAAATGCATTGATGTAGACCCTGCCATAGGCTCAGAACGGCTGGTGAGCGAGGTGCTGCAAGAGGCCGGTTACGATGACCAGACTATCGAAGTGGGATTTACAAGCAAGGAACGCTGGAAACTCAACCTCAAAAACGGGGAGCCGGACGCCGTAGATCTCTCAGACTTGGGGCTTAACTCTGACTCAGTGTTGCTGGTCACGGGGGGCGCCTATGGGATTACTGCGGATGTAACGAGAGCCTTAGCCGAAAAGTACAAACCGCACCTGGTGCTCGTGGGGCGCAGCCCAATGCCCGGTGAGGAGCCCCAATCCACCCGGGATTTGATTGAGCCGCAGCAGTTGCGGCGGCACTTCATAAAGGATTTGCGCGCGCAAGATCCGAAGATCACACCTGCCGAAATCGATCGCAATATCAGACGAGTCCTGAAGGACCGGCAGATCCGTGCCAATCTTGCTGCAATGCGTTCGGCCGGCGCGGGGGTAGAATATCACACCTTGGACGTCCGTGACGGCGATGCTCTCGGCCATTTAATCGATGCGGTATACGAGCGTTGGGGCCGCATCGATGGCGTGTTGCACGGCGCTGGAATCATTGATGACAAGCTGATCCAGGACAAGTCGCCAGAATCGTTCGAGGCGGTATTCCGGACCAAGGTCACACCCGCTACAATTCTCGCTACCAAGCTGCGGCCCGAAGGCTTGAAGTTTCTATTCTTCTTCTCATCGATCGCAGGCCGGTTCGGAAATGCCGGTCAGTGCGACTACAGCGCTGCGAACGAGGTGTTGAACAAGATCGCGGCGAGGCTGAGTCATGATTGGCCACATGTTCACACGCTGGCAATTAATTGGGGACCCTGGGATGGCGGCATGGTGACTGATGAGCTCCGGAGGCTTTACGCGACCAAGGGAATTCATCCGGTCCCCGTGGAGAAGGGGAAGCAATTTTGCCTTGAGGAGATTGGACGCGGCAGCTGCGGGACGTCTGAGATCGTCGTAGCTGCGAGTTTGCAGCGGATAGCGAAAATTGCATCACGCCAACTGGCATGAGCAAGGCCGAAGATAGCGGGCGGTCAAATCCGCGATGAGATTTTTTCGGCGAGTGGATTTAGGTCAGGCAGTCGAGGAGTGATTTATATGTCAATTTGCCCAGCCGTAGTGACCGATTTCGTCCCGGTTCAGTTGGTTAAACCGGTTCCTCAGGCCATTTCATTGGAAGTATCGGCCTTTGGATTTGCCAGGGCCTATTGCCGCAATCACGGCATTACAGACAAGGAAGAGTTCAATAAAATCCATAGCGAGATACGCGAAAAATTCGGCAATTACGGCCTTTCACCTTCAGTGATCAAACGGCGCCAATTGGTCTTCTTTCCCCGTCTGCAGGATATTCAGCTCGATGGTGGCGAGATCAAGCTCGCTGAGCCGGAGCACGAGCATTTAAAGCTTTTTGACAGCTATGATAGCCTAAATCCCAAAGATATCAAAGCGCGTCACGCTAGCTACGCGAAGGTTGCAGATGACTCCCTTGCCGAAATGTACTCAGATATTCCCGAGCCGCCGGACGATCTGATCCACGTGACTTGTTCTGGCTATCTCGCGCCGAGCCCGGTGGAACGCATGGTCGCTTCGAAGAATTGGTTCAACACAACGGTGACCCATAGTTATCATATGGGCTGCTACGGAGCCTTTCCCGCCATTAAAATGGCTCACGGGTTTCTCGCATCATCCAGGTTTGGCGTGACCTTGCCGAAAGAACGAGTCGATATTGTCCATACAGAGGTGCTGTCGGCTCATGTTGATGTCGAGGTACTCAAAGCTGAGAACATTATCACGATGACGCTGTTTTCGGATGGCTTCATTAAGTATTCCGTTGTTTCTGAGGACTATCTGCGGGAGCGCGGCTTGCGCGGCTTGAAGATTCTCGCTTTCAATGAGCATGTGCTGCCGGACTCGGCAAATGACATGACATGGGTGCCAGGCTCGACGCGATTCCACATGACCCTGTCGGCGATGGTTCCAGTAATCATCAAGCAGTCGGTGCGGCCTTTTGTAGAGTCGTTGTTGCGGCAAGCGGGAATTGACTTTGAGCAAGAGCGGCGAAGGCTCGCCTACGCCATTCATCCCGGCGGCCCCAAGATTGTCGATCACATTCAGGAGGCATTGGGTCTCGAGGAGGAGCAAGTGTCCATCAGCAAACTGGTCTTTGCGGAAAATGGCAATATGTCCTCTGCGACGGTGCCGCATATCTTCAAGGAAATCGTGCAAGAGCCGGGAATCCCGACCGGCACGCGCATTGTTTCCCTCGGGTTTGGGCCCGGCCTGACGGTTACCGGCCTGGTGCTGGAAAAGATATGACCCGTGCCCGTATGACATAAACTCCTTGCAGTTCCTGTCTCACCTCACGAGCAAACGACGTGCCTTTTCTCGCTTTTGACGAGGCACGTGCCCGCGGCCCGAGCCGCAGAGCAAAATGGCTCTGTCCAAAAGTCAGGGATAGGCGGCATGTATACCGAAAGTTCGGCAACCGGCCCCTCCAGCGCCATTAATCCACGGGTCGAAGCACAGTCTGAGGATCACGGCATTTTGCCTTTCCTGGGGCCGGTATTGGATTACACCCCAGGCAAGACAATTACGATTGAGCGGCGCTTAAGCCTGGACGAGGACCTTTACCTCGCTGACCACGCCTTTGTCCATGCGCCAGGGCTCAAGCCATTAGCGGCCTGTCTGCCGGTTCTGCCGCTGACCATGAGCCTCGAAGCCATGGCGGAAGTGGCCGCCTGTCTGGTGCCGGGGTGTGGTTTGCTGGGCTTCGAAGAGATTAGGGCGGCACGTTGGATCGAACTGACAGACACCGAAGTTCTAGCGCTGCAGATCACAGCTCATGTCGACCGGCATGATGCCGGGCGCGGCACTACCTTTCTGCGGGTTGCGATTCAGATCGAGGGGCAGGCACAGCCAGCGGTGAGCGGCGCCGTGCTTTTCGGCTGCCGCTATGTGGCGGAGCTGTGCCCCACATTCAACGAGTTGAGCGCTGCGCATCGCCATCCGTTGAGCGCCGAGCAGATCTACTCCGAGCGCCATATGTTTCACGGACCTTGTTTTCAGGGTCTTGCTGGTGAGATTATCATCGGAGATCAGGGGATTGCGGGTGAATTCGTTGTGCGCTCGCCTGAAGCTCTGTTTCGCTCCACCCGCTACCCGCAGCTCCTTGCGGATCCTGCGTTGCTAGATGCCGTCGGTCAGCTCATCGGCATCTTTGCCGCAGAGCACGGGCGCACGGCTTTCCCCATAGGCTTGAAGAAACTTGAGATCTATTCTCCAACTCCACCGCCTGGCACACGAGTCCCGGCTCGGGTCGAGATCACCCGTTCTGAAGGAATGGTCCTCTACGCAAATGTTGAGATTGAGAACGGTGCGGGCGCCGTTTGGATGCGGATCGCGGATTGGGGCAGCTGGAAGTTTCGTTGGGAGCAGCGGGTCGCGGACTTCCGCCGCCTGCCAGACAAATATCTGGTAGCCAAGCCAGCGCCCTTCTCGGACGATCCACACCCGGGAGCCGTGATCCTTCAGCTGACCGCCGGCGATCTCGGGAACTTCGACCTCGGCATGCTCGCGCGCTATTTCCTGAGCATGGAAGAGATGCCCATTTTTCAAAATCACGCCCGCGTGCCAGAGCGTCAGCGCCAATGGCTCCTCGGGCGCGTCGCGGCAAAGGACGCGGTGCGTCTTTGGGTGGCTGGGCAAGGCCGGCTAAATATGTTGCACCCCGCCGCCATCACTCTTTCGAATGACGTCAAAGGCCGCCCCTTCGTCAAAGCACTCCCCGGCTGCGCAAAGGCCCCGCAGGTGAGTATTGCTCATTGCGAGGACCGGGCCATCGCCACGGCACATTACGGCGAGGTGGGAGTTGATATCGAGCGCATTTCGGCGCGCGATGCAAGCTTTATCGATGCTTTCACCACGCCACACGAGCGCGCTCTGATCGAGAGCTTTCCGGAAACTGAGAGGCACCGGTTGATTACACGGATTTGGTGCGCAAAGGAGGCCGCTGGGAAGTTGCTTGGGACAGGGGTCGACGGTGCGGCTCAGCAATTCGAAACGCTCCGGGCTAGCGCTGGAAGTCACATCGAGGTCATGCATAAGCCGAGCGCGCGGCCGATCATCGTGCGGACTGCGGAGGAGTCCGGCTTTATCATGGCCTGCGCAACCACGCCGGCTGCGGAGTTAGCGGACAACGCAAACCGAGTGTGCGGCCGTGTTTGAAATAGTCGAAATCGCGCATCCCTGCAATTTTCGCGGAACCCGCTAAATGTCCTCAGCAAACGATATCCGCATTCTGGCTGAGGGCTATCGGCGCCCTCCCCCGGCGCGGCAGGGCCATTCGGACCTGACGCTGCTGATTGCGTGGCGGAACCTCATTCACGACCCGGTGCGCTTCATCGTGACGCTTGTCGGGATTGCGTTTTCGACGGTCTTGATGGGCATCCAGCTCGGCATGCTGCTAAATTTCGTGCACACGACATCGATCATCGTCGATCATGCCGGCGCTGATCTGTGGATCGCAGCACAGGGGGTTCGCAGCGTCGATCTCGCGACCCCCATCGAGGAGCGGCGCCGTTTTCAGGCGCTCGCTGTGGGAGGCGTGGCGAAGGCCGAGCCCATGTTATTGCAATTCCGGCCTTGGAAGCGCGGCAACGGGGTTCGGGAGATGGTGATCCTCATCGGCGTTGACCCGGATTCCGAAATGGGCTTGCCGTCCCTCGTCGAACCCCAGATGAGTGCTCATGATGCTTTGTTGGTCCCGAATGGAGTAATTATCGATCGGCTCTACGCGGAAAAACTCGGCGTGCATTCTGTTGGGCAGCTCGTTGAGATAAACGATCACCGGGCCCGCGTTGCCGGCTTTACTGAGGGCATTCGGACGTTCACGCAGTCCCCTTATGTCTTCACATCGCTGCGGAACGCACGATTACTGACAAATCTGAGCGACAAGGATATCACCTATGTGCTGATCCGGCTTGCTCAGGGGCACTCGGAGGATGCAGTTGCCAGAGCACTGTCAAAGCGCATGCCGGATATCGACGTGCTGCGCAGGGAAGAATTTGCCGAGAAAAGTCAGAACTACTGGCTGTTTACGACAGGCGCTGGCATCACGCTCATCAGCTCATCAATGCTTGCGCTCCTCGTGGGCATCGTCATCGTGGCGCAGACACTATATGCGAGCACAGTTGACCGGCTGCCTGAATATGCCGTTATCCGGGCCATGGGCGGCCCACGTCCATATTTGTATAAGATCGTGGTAAAGCAAGCCGTAATCGGCGGTGTGCTTGGCGGCACCATCGGCCTCGGCATCGTCACACTGATCGCCTATCTCCTCCGAGATAGCAGCTCACCACCGCAGATTCCTGTCTGGCTTGCCTCGATGATTGGAGTCGTCACCATACTTATGTGCATATGTGCCTCATTGGTGTCGCTGAAGAAGGTGATGGACATAGACCCTGTGAAGGTGTTCCGATGAATTCTCCAATCCTCAGCGCCCGGGGTATTACCCACGCAGTCGGTTCTGGCTCGAATCGTTTTACAGTGTTGCGAGACATCACTCTTGAGATCTATTCCAGCGAAGTGCTCCTCCTCATGGGTCCGTCGGGGAGCGGAAAAACGACTCTGCTCCATATCCTCGGATGCCTCCTCAAGCCGACAGCGGGTGCTGTGACTGTGGCCGGAGAATCGACGCAGTCACTCAATGAGGAGCAACTCACCGCATTGCGGCTTCGGCAGTTTGGTCTCGTTTTTCAGGCATATAATTTGTTTCCAGTTCTCACAGCCACTGAAAATGTCATGGTGGCCCTGGATCTGCTGGGAGTTGCCAAATCCGCCGCCCGGGACCGTGCACACGAGCTTCTGACGCTTGTTGGGCTCGGACACCGGCTTGACGGGTATCCTTTGCAATTGAGCAGTGGGGAAAAACAGCGGGTTGCGATTGCCCGTGCACTTGCCGGTGATCCGCCAATTCTCATGGCCGATGAACCAACCGCTGCACTCGATGCCGAAGCTGGCCTCAAGGCCATGAAGCTTTTCCATATGCTGGCTCATCGCCTGCAGCGTGCGGTTGTCATCGTGACGCACGATCCGAGAATTGTGCATTTAGCGGACCGGGTGATGTGGCTCGAGGACGGGCAGATCGTCTTGAGCCCTCGTCCCCATCCTGAGGTTTCCAGTCTCGGAGTAGGAGCCGCGCTGTGAAGAGGAAGATCCGTACAAACACGCTGCGAGATGCGGCCGGACGTACCTTTAAGGAGCTCAAGCCTCAGCAAGCGAACCTCAATGTGAGTCTCTCTTCGCTTACTCCTAAGCTTTTTGCCCCGCTTGGCGCAGCGGCCAGCGGCCTGGGCCAGCTATGGTTCGCCCGAAGGCAAAATTTCGGGCTGGCCTTCCGCCTTAAAAGGAACTCTTGGGCCACCGTTGGTCTGCTTGCCGCATTTGGCTCAGTAGCCATTGGCTCCACCTTGGTGTGGCCGGCACGGGCGCCAATCGTTGCGCAAGCACCATCTCAGCTCGAACCGGTGTCTCGCCAGTACCTGGCTACGGCTCCTGGGATGGTTGAGCCTGTCAGCGAGGAGCGCGAGGTAGGCTCGCAAGTCATAGGGGTTATCAAAGAGGTGCGCGTCGATGAAAATGACGAGGTGCAAGAGGGGCAGATCATTGCGGTCATCAACAATGCCGAACAAGTCGCCCGGCTTGCTTCCGCACGCGCCGAATTAGCCCTTCGACGGGCTGAACTCGAACGGTGCATCAATGGCGCACGTATTCAGGAACGCCGCGAAGCGCGCGCGGCCTTGATGGAAGCCGAAGCAAATCTCCGGCTTGCCCGCACCGATTATCAGCGGCGCGTGCCCCTTGCCAAGACCGGCGTGTCATCACAAGCATCTCTTGATCTCGCCACATCGACTCTCCAGGCGAGCGAGGCCCGGCGGGACGCGATGGCAGAACGGCTCGCTGTCCTTGAGGCAGGATCGCGTGCCGAAGATATCGCTGCAGCACGGGCTCGGCTTAGTCTCGCTGAGGCCAATGTGGCGCTGGCCGAAGCCCTGCTTGACAAGACCTTCATCCGGTCCCCGGTGTCTGGCACGGTCCTGCGCCGCGTTCGCATCGCTGGTGAACCAGTCACGAACATGCCCCCGACTCCGATTGCGGCCATTGGCAACCTCCATGGGCTGCGCGTGCGAGCGGAGGTCGATGAGACTGACGTAGGTCAGGTTGTAGCCGGCCAACGCGTCGAGGTGACAGCCGACGCTTATCCGAATCGAAAATTTGGAGGCGCCGTTTACCGCGTCTCTTCACGAATGGGTGAGAAACAGGTGCTCACAGGACGGCCAGCCGACCGCGTGGACGCGAAGGTGCTTCAAGTGCTGATCGATCTCGATCCAGGAATCAAGCTTCCGATAGGCCTCAGAGTGGACGTGTTTTTCTTAGGCGGTCCCAGACTCTCTCTTGCCGAGGGCCGGAGCATAGCTCACCAAGGTGGTGAACCCTTTGGAGGGCTTTACCGGGAGCACGCGGATGGCGTGCAACCTTAGGCCCCGCAAGCGCAGTTAGTGGTTAAGGCTGAAAGCGCGCCGCATAATGGGGAAGCCACGTGTTTGGCAAGATACTGATTGCTAATCGAGGCGAAAGCGCAGTTCGCGTGCTCCGGGCGGCGAAGGAACTCGGGATTGAGACGGTTGCAGTCCATTCGACCGCCGACACCCAAGCTATGCATGTCAAGCTTGCCGATGAATCGGTTTGTCTCGGGCCGCCTCCTGCCCGTGAATCCTATTTGAACGTCCCCGCGATTATTGCTGCGTGTGAGGTCACTGGAGCCGAAGCAGTGCATCCTGGCTACGGTTTCCTGTCGGAGGATGCACACTTTGCGGAGATTTTGGCAGCACACGGGATCGCGTTTATCGGACCGAAGCCCGAACATATCCGTATCATGGCGGATAAGATTGAAGCCAAGCGCGTGGCAGCCCGGCTCGGCCTTTCTTGCGTGCCCAGCTCGCCCGAGGCTATCACTGATCTCCATGATGCGCTCGATATTGCCCAAGAGATTGGCTTTCCCGTTCTGATCAAGGCGGCCACGAGGCGAGGTCGTGGCATGAAGGTCGTCTGGAGCCGGGACGAACTCGCTGCCGCGGTATCGGCGTCGATGTACGCGGCCGAAACCGGTTTCGGTGATGGTGCGATCCATATCGAAAAATATCTCAACGGCGCCAGGCGCATTGAAATCCAGGTCTTAGGCGATGGCGTTGGCAACGTGATCCACCTCGGCGAACGAGACTGTTCGCTGCAGAGGGGTCAGCAACTATGGGTGGAGGGGCCCTCTCCTGTGCTCGACGCCGGGCAACGCGGGGAAATCAGTGAGCTCTGCGCCGGAGCCATGCGTGAATTTGGTTATTCGAGCGCCGGAACTATCAAGTTCCTCTACGAAAGCGGCCGATTCTACTTTGTTGAGATGACAACGTGCATTGAGGCCGGGCATCCCGTCACCGAGATGATCACCGGCTTAGACCTTATTAGCGAACAAATCAAAATCGCGACAGGCCAGTCTTTGTCCGTTTCGCAGAGCCAGGTCGTCTTGTCTGGTCACGCCATCGAATGCCGTATCAAAGCCGGATATCCGGCGGCGTTTCGGCTGCCGCCCCGGAAAATTGAACATTATCACGCGCCGGGCGGCCCTGGCGTCCGCATCGAGAGCGCTATCTATGCAGGATATTCTATTCCGTCCGCCTATGATTTCCTCGTCGGCGAGCTTATCGTCCATGGCCGCGATCGCAATGAAGCTTTAATGCGGTTGTCACGGGCGCTCGATGAATTCGTTGTTGGCGGGATTGAAACAACTATCCCATTGTTTCAGAGGCTGGTCAATCATGATGACATGCTGACCAGCCAACATAAATATCAATTGGGTCGCGCGGCTCATCTCAGCAAACGGCAAAGCACAGTGTTCCCCGCCAACAAAAACACGAAGGAATTAGAGGAAGTCGCGTCTTGAAGCGTGTTTGTTCCGTGAGGGCTCCAGCTGCCTGGCTGACGGCGCGGATCATATGCCGGCCTGTGGGAGGCCGCACGCCGCGGACGACGTCCCGTCACAGCGTCTTAGCCCTTTGCTCGTTCTGCCGTTGCACCGTTCACGCCGCCGCATCGGATCGGGCAAGCGGCGAGGTCAAATGATCCTTTCACCATTCGCACCAGCACCGCGCGAGCGGCGATATTCGGCAGCCGCAAGCATGAAATGGCAGAAAGCTAGCTTTCATGGCAAAGCGACGCCCGATCAAAATTCTATTAAGCACTGTTTTCCAAGATGCCGGCGATGCGACTCGCGCAATAGAAATAGCTAAGGCTTTAAGACAATATTCACCCTCAAACGTTCAAGCCCGAATTCTATTCTTGTCCCGAGGCAGCCGGTTTGAGCAAAGGGCGATAGATTCCGGATTCGAAATTTATCATGGTCAGCCCACGGTTGACGGGATTGGAGAACGCCATGATTACAAAATGAGCCCGAATAATTTCATCGGAGATAAACATTTAGCAAAACAATTGATCGAGGGCGAAATCGAGGCATATAAAAAAATAGAACCTGATGTCGTTATATTTGGTTTTTGGCCAATTGCAGGTTTGGCCTATCGAATGATGGGAAGAAAAATTCTCGGTATCTGTTTCGTGCCCATCCCATGTACAACAGAAAGTTACCTCAATATTATTCCAGATATACCAGAGCACGTGCCGTTCTTTTCGATGTTCCCTGCCCCAATAAGAAGACTTTTGCTGCAGTACTCCCCATTGTGCATTCGGAGAAGAGTTCCGCCTTTGAGGCAACCAAATATCCTATGGGCGGCGTCCAAGCTCGGCTGGAAAGGGAGAGTCGTCAACATTTTTGATATGCTTACGGCTGATCTAACGATTGTAAACGACCTGCCTGATTTTTACCGCCGCACCGCGCTTCCCAACAGCGTTGTGTTTTCGGGCCCATTATTTTGTCAGCCTAGCGAAGGTGAGCGTATTGAGCCGCAGATCCAAAAAACTTTTAGCAAGACACACCGAAAAGTTAACATTTTCTGTTCGCTAGGGAGCTCTGGCACAAAGGAACAGCTGCTTGAAATTGTCAAAGTATTTACGTTTGGCAAAGGACTGGAGTGGAATGGAGTTATTCTCTCGCCAATTTCGGTATGCCCAATTGAAGAGGCGATAACAACACTCGGGAAAAGGGACGGAGTCTATATTACAAACAATTTTGTGCCGGCAAAAGAAGTAAATGCTTTGGCTGATATTGTGGTCTGCCACGGGGGACAAGGAACTCTGCAGACGGCGATTTATTCCGGCACACCGGTCGTTGGCGTTGCTGCGCAGGCCGAACAATTTCTTAATCTCCACAACATTGAATCGCAAGGAGCGGGTATTCGCATTCCGATGAAAAAATGGAATGCTAGAAATATACAAAACGCCGTTTGTAAAACAATCGAGGACCCAGAATTCACCCGGGCAGCGAAACACCTAAAGCAGCAAATGGATTCGATGGACGGAGCGAGAAATAGCGCCGAAATTATATGGAAGAAAATTAGAGAGGATCTGCACAGTTCGTCTAAAGCCAAATAGGCGTCGAAGTCTCAAGTTTCGTGGCTATGATTGAACAAAGCTGCCAGACGGGCAGCAGCTAAGAAGTTGCGTGGTCAGCTGACATGCTATCTCCGTCTCTGTTGCAAGGAAAAGCTGGACACTTCTATTAATGGCGCGCCGGGTCACCGCGGGCATGGCGCGGCCCTTTGGCTTCTTGCGGTGGACATGCTCACGAAGCCGTTGTTCTCAATGAACGCCTCGCTGGCCGCCGATCGGCAGGCCGTATCCGCCCAAACGCCGCTCGCCGTATTCGTCTTATCTAAAAGCCCCGCGCGCAATTGGCAGCCTTCATAGGCGGCGGCATCCGCCGCGCTCCATTTGCGGATGAAGCCGAAGCGACAATCGATCGAGACATGATTTTGATAGCCGAAGACCGGGATCGCCAGATCAACAGATGGCGATGAGCCGTCTCACACGGCTTGGCCTTGGTGAAATTCAAAGTCCACCTTGCGTCGCAGTCCTTCTGGCGGAGCTTTGCGGGCTTGTCCTTCCACTCATCGGGAACGCGGCCCTCCTTGATTGCTTTCTTCTCGTCGTCGGTATTGCGCCGGCGCGGCGCGGCCATCAGGCCACTTCTTTCGGGGCGAGAGGGAGCCGCTGGCGAGGAATCACTGGCGCGCCCAACGGGACTCGAACCCGTGTTTCCGCCGTGAAAGGGCGATGTCCTGGACCGCTAGACGATGGGCGCAGAAGAATGGCCGGCCGGTCCGGCCCGGAGCAGATGCGCAGATATAAGGGCGCAAGCTCCCCCTGGCAAGTTTAAGTCCCTGGGATAGGGCCGCCGCCCTGCCCGCCGGCCGGAGAAAGATCAAGAAGGCGCAGCTGCACCCGCTCAGCCCCGCGCAAATGATCGGGGGCCAATGTTCCGGCTAGATGAACGGCGGTCCCGCGCGCTGCATAGAGCGCCCGCCCCAGCAACTCGCTCGCGGCGCGAAAGGCAATCCCCTCGATCTTTGCGCCGTCCCCTGCTACGGCGCGGAACCGGACATGGCCGCTGCCAATTTCGGCGGCTTCGAGCAGCCGGTGCGCGGGGAAGGCAAAAACCGGCTCGGGATTGCCCGCACCATAAGGGCCCGCCCTGGCAAGCCCTGAAAGCAAGCCCGAAAGCGCGGCTGCGGCGTTGAGCGCCGCATCGATCAACAAGGCCTCGCCCGCCTGCGCGGCAGCAACCTTTGCGGCAAGGGTTTTGTCGAGAAACCCGCTGAACTCGTCCAAGCGCTCGCGCGCAATCGAAAGACCCGCCGCCATCGCATGACCGCCTCCTTTGAGGAGGATGCCAGTCTCCGCGGCGGCGCGCACCGCGCAGCCAAGATCGACGCCCGCAATCGAGCGCCCTGACCCCGTCCCAGAGCCCCTTGCATCAAAGGCGATTGCAAAGGCAGGGCGGCGGAACTTCTCCTTAAGGCGGGCCGCGACAAGCCCAGCCACGCCCGGATGCCAGCCCTCGCCCGCCACTAAGATGGCGGCGCGGGATTCGCTTGCGGCGCCGGCCAGAACTTGCGCCTCGGCTTCTTCGAGCGTCACGCGCTCGATTTCCTGGCGCTCCTTGTTGAGCCGGTCGAGCTCACCCGCAATGCGCTGCGCCTCGGCCGCATCCTTGAGGCTCAAGAGGCGTGTGCCAAGCGCGGCATTGCCAATCCGTCCGCCCGCATTGATGCGCGGGCCGATGAGAAACCCTAAATGATAAGGCGTTGGCGGCCCCGAGAGGCCCGCAATGTCGCAAAGGGCGGCGAGGCCCGGCCGCCCGCGCGCCTGCATCAAGGCGAGCCCTTGACAAACGAACGCGCGGTTGAGGCTCTTTAGCGGCACGACGTCGGCGACCGTCGCAAGCGCCACGAGATCGAGCCCGGCAAGGAGATCGGGTTCCGGCCTTGAAGCTGAAAAGAACCCCTTGCCGCGCAAGAGCCGCTGCACGGCGACAAGCGTGAGGAACACTACCCCCGCCGCGCAGAGGTAGCCAAGGCCCGAGATGTCATCCTGCCGGTTGGGATTGACGACAATGGCAGGAGGCAAGGCTTCGGGCGCCTGATGATGGTCGAGCACAATCGGATCGAGCCCAAGGCGCACGGCCTCGGCGAGCACCGCATGGCTCATCGTGCCGCAGTCGGCGGTGATCAAAAGGCTCGCGCCTGCGCGCGAAAATTTGCGGATGGCCTCAGGATTGGGGCCGTAGCCTTCGAAAATGCGGTCGGGAATATGGGTGAGGCACGGCGTCCCGCAAGCGCAGAAGTAATCATAAAGGAGCGCGGTCGAGGCCGCGCCATCGACGTCGTAATCGCCAAAGACCGCAACCGTCTCACCCGCAATGATCGCCTGCGCGATGCGCTGAGCCGCCGCCTCCATGGCGTTCAGCACATAAGGGTCGGGCAGAAGGGAGCGCAGTTTCGGTTCGAGATAGGCTTGCACATTTTCGGGCGCAATGCCGCGCCCCGCAAGGACGCGCGCAAGGAGATCGCCCGTCCCATGCATCTGCGCCATGGCAAGCGCTTGCGCCTCACCTTGAGAGTTGAGCCGCGCGCGCCAGGGCCGCCCGAGCATTGAGCGTTCAACTCCCAGGAAGGCGCGGCCCGGCAAAGGCGATTGGCTCATGCCGGATCACTATCCGGCGGAGGTTGGGAGCGCGAGCGGCGGGAGGGAGATGTGCACAGGAAAAGCGCATGTTCGACATGCACTAGATCACTCTGCACGGCCCCCCTTGCAGAGTACTCCTCCCTCCTCATATTTACATGACATTCGCGGTTAGCCGCCGCTGAAAGCATTTATGGTCTAATGAAATGACGGACGTCGCTATTCCTGGGCAATCCTTTTCTTTGAACGGGTATCTCACCTATGCACTGCTTTTGGCTCTGCTGCTGGGATTGTGGACCTTGGTAAAGAGCGAAGCGGACAAAACCAAGTGTAATGCCGAATCGAGCACCTCGAGTGCACCGCATTGCGAATGCATTGCTAATTCACTCGATTTCAGCGATCACTGCAATTCAATGTACTTGCCACTTGTTTAAGCGGGAGGCGTGATCTCGCGGCGAGATGCTGATTGGAAATTGCGCTTAGGCGCCTTCAAACAAGTTGCGCCACCCTCATATCGTCTGATTATACTCCCCCACCTCCGGATTCTCGCGCAGCACTTTATCGACCGCGTAAAACATCTCGCGCATCCGTGCTTCCGAGACGGGGCTTTCGACCACGACCACGAGCTCCGGCTTGTTCGAGGAGGCGCGCACGAGGCCCCAGGTGCCGTCCTCGACAACGATCCGCACGCCATTGACGGTAACAAGATCGCGGATCTTTTGGCCAATCACCGCCTCGCCCTTCGCCTGCATGGCCTTGAAGCGCGCGGTGATTTTCTCGACAACGGCATATTTCTTCTCGTCATCGCAATGCGGCGCCATGGTCGGCGAGCCCCAAGTCTTGGGCAGAGCGGCATAAAGCTCCGCCATGGATTTTTCCGGATTGCGGTCGAGCATGTCGAGGATATGGATGGCCGTTACAATGCCATCGTCATAGCCGCGCCCGATCGGCGCGTTGAAAAAATAATGCCCCGATTTTTCAAAGCCTGCGAGTGCCTTGAGCTCGCTGACGCGCCGTTTGATATAGGAATGGCCCGTCTTCCAATAATCGGCCTTGGCGCCATTGGCGATGATCACGGGATCCGTCGCAAAAAGGCCCGTTGATTTAACATCGACGACGAAGGTCGATCCGGGATAAAGCTTCGAGAGATCGCGCGCGAGCATGACCCCGATCTTGTCGGCGAAAATCTCCTCGCCTCTATTGTCGACAACACCGCAGCGGTCGCCATCGCCGTCAAACCCAAGTGCGAGATCGGCGCCGCTCTTCCGCACCTTGTCCGCCATCGCATGCAGCATATGGAGGTCTTCGGTGTTCGGATTATAATGCGGGAAAGTGAAATCAAGCTCGGTGTCGAGCGGCACCACTTCGCAACCGAGCTTTTCTAAAATCTTCGGCGCGAAGGCGCCCGCCGTGCCATTGCCGCATGCGACAACGACCTTGAGCCCGCGCCGGAATTCTGGCCGGTTGGTGAGATCGGCGATGTAGCGCGCGGGAAAATTCTCAACAAAGCGATAGGCACCGCCCTCCGCGTAACGGAATTTTCCTTGCAGAACGACCTCCTTGAGCCGCCCGATCTCGTCCGGGCCAAAGGTCACCGGGCGCTGCGAGCCCATCTTCACGCCGGTCCAGCCATTGTCATTATGCGAGGCGGTCACCATGGCAACAGCCGGAACGTCGAGATCGAACTGGGCGAAATAGGCCATCGGCGTGAGGGCAAGCCCGATGTCGTGGACCTTCATGCCAGAGGCCATAAGGCCCGTGGTGAGGGCAAGTTTGATCGAGGCCGAATAAGAGCGGAAATCATGACCTGTTACGATCTCGGGTCTAACGCCCATTTCATGCAAGAGCGTGCCAAGGCCCAACCCCAAGGCTTGCACCCCCATGAGATTGATTTCCTTTTCAAAAAGCCAGCGCGCGTCATATTCGCGAAAGCCGGTTGCTTTCACCATCGGCGAGCTTTCATATTCATAAGTGTTGGGGAAAAGTTGCGCGGCGGGCTTGGGAAACATCGGCGATCCTTCGTTGAGGGTTGATCTGATAAAATGAAGGCCAGGATGGCAGAGTCCCCCGGCCAGCGCGCATCAGGACACCCGGAATTTAGTGCTGTTTTGCAACAATCTGGTCTTTTATTTGATCATAGACGCTTTGCGGGATGATGTTTTTTTGCACGAGCTCGTCCTTGCCCTTATAGGGCCGGTTTTTGATGATCTCCGCCGCGCGCACATCTCCGATACCTTTGAGGGCCCGAAGCTCCGCCTCGCCTGCGGTGTTGATATCGACGAGCTTTTTCGCGGCGGGTTTTGCCGCAGCTTTAGGCTTTTCCGGTTTGGCCTTTCCCGGAGCCCCGCTCTGGGGTGCGGCAGTCTGAGGCGCTTGCGCGAAGCTTGGCACGGCAAGTGCCGCAGAGAAGAAGATGCAGGCTGCGCAGAGCAGCGGCCGGAAGATGGTCATAGGGGTTCCTCCTTGCGGTGCGGCTCTTTTGAGCCTTGCGAGGCTGGCCAGAACTTTGTTGTGCCGTCAAGGAGCACTCGAAGATCTGAACCCGCCGGAACGCGATCGATCGGCCCAGCGGCTCCCCATGATCCGGCACGCCGCCCCTGCGGACGATTTGGCGGCTCCAATCGCCAATGAGCTTATCATTGGCGAGGCAACAGGCCGTCCGTCATAGGCCTCGATGTCCGATTGGCGGACGGCGAATGTTCCCCATGGACTCCGTCCTTGCTTTTCGTCTCGATGGCCGCCCGGTCCTGGGTTCTCGGCAAATGGCATAGCTCCACTTCATATTTTAGCTGCTAATCGCAAATAGAAGCATTGCGATGGCCCATTTTGGCTGACCCATTTGGCTGTGATAAGGAATGCATATGCCTCGAGCCGTTTGGCGTACGTTTCAAGGATGGCGCCGGTACCGGCTTTTCTTAGGGGTCTCTCGCATACGTAAACGGCGACGCTGCCGTCCTCGGCGGCTTAGCAAAGAGCCTATCCGTTCAGTCCGCTGACCCCTGGTTAGTCCGGCCTGCGCCATTTAAATCAATTACAGAAGCCTGCTTGCGCTTGGCCTGCTCAATCTTTTCTTCCGCCCTGCCGGAAGCGCAGCTGGCTTCTTCTAGCGAGACGATTGGATTTTTGCGGCGCCGAGATCCTTAACGCCGCTCGAATGGTTAACGAGGCGTCAAAGTTGCGGCTCTTGCAGATCATCGCCGGGTTTGTGTCTCGCCCCGCGTGCTTTCGTCTCGCGGAGCGATCGCCGGGGCCCCATCACCGGGCGAGGCATGGGAGTTGTCAATGGATTTCTTTCTTGCTTGTGGCGCGTTCTGCGCGGGTTTCCGGCGGAATGCAAATTCCCATTTTGTTTTTCATCGCCAGTTCTTTATGGACATCGCTAATTGGAGTGGACTTATATTGTTCAGCTGATTGTTCAGCTGACCGCTGGGCGCCAGCAATCAGCACCCTGCAATTTCCCCCATTGCTGGCGGGCCGCCAGCAATGGCGCGAGTCCGCGTAAACGGAACGGGCAAGAATGCCATTCCCGCCGCTCTGCGATACCCCGGGGAGCAGTCAAACTCTGCTCCGGCCTCCCGGCCAACAAAGGCACTCACCGCGCGCTCAGTCATTCCCGCAGCCAAAACGTCCTCACGCCGCTAAAGTTTTATCATTTTTTCTTTAACCAACGGCGGCACCCCGCCCGAAGGAGCCATTCCCCAATCGGCCGGGGCGCCAATCATTTATTAGCCCATATTTGCTACAGAATGATGCAATCCCGGCAAGGCTCGCGCAGGCAGCGTGGCGTAAGCTCCGGGGTATCTGGCACTGCGGGGAGAAGAACCATGCAACACCACACCGGGCCTCGCGCGTCCGCCGCCAAGAGCGAGCTTGTCCCTGCCGCCAAGCGCGCGCTTGCCGAGGCGGAAGAGGCGCCGCCGCGCCGCCTCGGGGGAAAGTCAGCAGCGCCGCAAGGAAATCGATGGCAGGGCCGGTCCGGACCCGGTGCGCTACGGCGATTGGGAAGTCAAAGGGATTGCCAGCGACTTCTGACGCTCCGGCAGCACTCACAGGCTTTGGGCCCAAGCAAGAGGCCAAGCACATGCGCACAAGCCGCACCATGCAGCGCCCCGCATCCGCAAGCGCCAATGCGTCCCGGCGGGGCCGCCCCGATCCCCGGCTAATTTGGTCCCTGCTGGCTTTGGAGGGTCCCAAGCCCGACACCGCAGTACGCAAAACCGCGCCGGATCACTTCCTCCGGATCGTAAATGTTGCGCAGATCCACCAGAACGGGGGCGGCGAGAGTCGATTTGATCCGATCAAGATCGAGCGCGCGGAAGGCATCCCATTCGGTGACGATGACGAGCGCATGCGCGTTCTCGCAGCAAGAATAGGGATCATAACAAAAGGTTAGGCCATCGAGCACATAGCGGGCCTGATCCATGCCTTCCGGATCATAGGCTTGAATCTTGGCGCCGCCGTCTTGCAGCGCCGTGACGATGGCAATGGCAGGCGAGTCGCGCATATCATCGGTGTTTGGCTTAAACGTCAGCCCAAGCACGGCGATGGTCTTGCCGCGCACCGACCCGCCGCAGGCGGCAATCACTTTGCGGCCCATGGCGCGTTTGCGCTGATCGTTGACGCGGACGACCTCTTCGACGATGCGGACGGGCGCGCCGTAATCCTGGGCCGTCTTGATGAGAGCCTGCGTGTCCTTGGGAAAGCAGGAGCCGCCATAACCCGGCCCCGCGTGCAGGAACTTTGCACCGATGCGCTTGTCGAGGCCAATTCCGCGTGCGACCTCCTGCACATTTGCCCCGGTGCGCTCGCAAAGTTCCGCCATTTCGTTGATAAAAGTGATTTTCGTGGCAAGGAAGGCGTTCGCTGCATATTTGGTGAGCTCCGCCGTCCTGCGCCCGGTGAAAAGAAAGGGCGCTTGGTTGAGGTAAAGCGGCCGGTAAACTTCTCTCATGATTGGCTCGGCCCGCTTGTCCTCAATCCCAATGACGATCCGGTCCGGCCGCTTGAAATCGCCGATCGCCGCCCCCTCGCGCAGGAATTCGGGATTGGAGACGACGGCGAAATCGGCTTTGGGCCTTGTTTCGCGGATAATCCTTTCGACCTCGTCACCGGTGCCGACGGGGACGGTCGATTTCGTCACAACGACCGTAAAGCCATCGATCGCTGCGGCAGTATCGCGCGCAGCCTGATAGACAAAGGAGAGATCGGCGTGGCCATCGCCCCGCCGCGCCGGCGTGCCGACCGCGATGAAGACGGCTTGAGCCGAGGCGACCGCAACTGCTAAATCTGTTGAAAAAGAGAGTCGGCCTTGGCGGACATTGCTCGCGACGAGATCCTGGAGGCCGGGCTCGTAAATTGGCATTTTGCCGGCCTTCAGAGAGGCGATCTTTTGCGCATCGCTATCGACGCACACAACGGTATGCCCGAAATCGGCAAAACACGCTCCCGATACCAGCCCCACGTAACCCGATCCGATCATCGCAATGTGCATTGCCAATCCTTTGCCAATCTACGCGGGACCTCCTAGCACAGCTGCCGCTCCCGGCACCAGCCGCGAGCCTGGGAGACGCGGCGGCCGCATCCCGCTCTGCGGGCGGCGCCGGAGCAGCCCTTTCTTGGGAAGCTGAGCAGTGGGCGCCGAGCTCGAGCCCGATTTGTGCGTCATCGGCGGAGGGCCGGGCGGCTATGCGCTAGCCCTTCAAGCTGCTGCGGCAGGCCTCTCAGCCGTCCTTGTCGAAAGAGACGAGTTCGGCGGCAGAAGACTGAGGGACACGCTTCCCCGCCATGCCCTTATCGCCGCAGGGCGGGCGGCCGCCGCGGCCCGCGCGGGCGCAGGTTTCGGCCTAACTTTGGCCGGGGCGCAAGCGGATTTTGCCCGCATCCGCCAGCACACGGCCGCTGTTATATCCGCGATCGCGCCGAACTACGCGCAAGCGCGCCTCGAAGCAATGAATGTCAGAAGCATTCGGGCCCGAGGCTGCTTCACAAGCCCTGCGGCAATCGAAGCCGGAGGGCGCAAGATCAAAGCGCGGCGGTTTGTGATCGCCGCCGGAACGGAGCCCCTCACGCCGCCTTACCCTGGCTTTGATCTCGTCCGGCCGCTCGATTGCGCCGGTCTATGCGCCCTCAACGAGTTGCCGCAGCGTCTCATTCTCATCGGGGCGGATCCCGAAGGCCTTGCCCTTGCGCAAGCGCTTTGCCGGCTGGGCTGCGAGGCCGCCGTGCTGACAACGGGCCCGCTCTTTCCATCGGAGGATGAGGAGCTTGCCGCGCCTGTGCGGGCGGCCCTTGCCCGTGACGGCGTTGCGATTGAGGAGGGTGTGCGGATTTTGCGCATCGAGCCGCGCGGTGAGAGCATCCGGATTGAGATTGCCGCGGGCCGCAAGAAAAAGACCCTTAACGCTCTTCATTTCATGCTTAATGAAGGCCGGGTTCCGGCGTTGCGCGGGCTTGGCCTCGATGCTGCGGGTATACGCTATGACGAATCCGGCATCGAGACGAGCCCGTCCCTCCTCACCAGCAATCCGAGGATCTATGCCATCGGCAGCGCCGTGAAGGGGCGGCATGCCGGCGGCGCGTCCGAACGCGATGCTCATGCGGTTTTGCGCGCCCTTTTGGGCCGCCCCGGCGCGCGCAAGCAAGAGCCCGCCACCCGGGTGATTTGGACATCGCCGGCAATTGCTTCGGTTGGGCTTTCCGAAAGCCAAGCGCGGGCTGCGCACGGGGCTATTCGCGTGCTGCGCTGGCCCTACTCCGAAACGGAGCGGGCGCGGATAGAGCACTGTGGCGCCGGCCATGTGAAACTGATCGCAAGCCCCTCTGGGGCGCTGCTTGGGGCAGCGATCGTTGGATCTGGAGCCGAGGAGTTGATCAATTTGGCCGCGCTCGCCATATCACGAGGCATGACCTTAGGCGAGATCGCCTCCCTTGTGGTGCCTTACCCATCCCTGACGGGCGCTCTGCGAAGCGCTGCCTCAGAATTTAAGGAGAGCACGCTCGATGCTCCTCTCGAAACTATCTGGAGCTCTGGAACCCGCTCATTCGAGCGGGAAATGCTTAGGCTCAGGCAACTCGCGCGCTCGCTTAAGGAAAAGGCCCGAAAGGCTCTGCGGCACAGAAAATAGCGGGTTCCCCGCCTGAATGCAGTTTATTGGCCAATGGTGCAAGCAGCATCACGGTGAAGATAAAAACAATTGATTCCGGCTTCTATTTGGTTTCGAGCATGAGGGTCTTGGCAGCGTGGCACGGGCGGAGAGTGCTAACATGAGCGAGCTCGCAATGCGTCCCGGAGGGGGGTTGGCTGCGCGCGATTTGGGGGCGCGCAAGCGCAAGCGGATCCGTTTTGGCCTTGCGGCGCGGGTCCTTTTATTAAACATCATTTTCGTCATCGCCGCGGCGACGATCGTCTATGTGCCGTCAATTGCGAGCTATCGAGACAGTTGGCTGCGCGGCCGTCTGAGCCGGGCCTATATAGCCGCGCTCGTGCTCGATGCGGCGCCTCACTCGATGATTCCGTCTGAGCTCTCCCGCGAGCTCCTCGACAGCGTAGGCGCGCGGACGATTGCGCTTAGCAAACACGGAAACAGGCAAATTCTTGCGGGAGCCGAGCCTCCGCGCGGCATCGACGAAATCTATGATTTTCATGAGGGAGAGGCGTTCCGCATTGTGGACGCGATCGAGACGCTGATCGCGCCGCCCGGCCGGGTTATTGCGGTTCTTGGCGAGGCGCCAAGAGGCGGCGAATCGATTGCGATCACCATGGACGAGGCGCCCCTCACCAAGGCCATGCGCGCCTATTCGCTGCGCCTGCTTGGAGTGACCTTGTTTATGTCGCTGATTGTCGCAAGCCTCGCCACCATCGCGATCCACGTCATGGTCCTTCGCCCCGTGCGGCGCCTGACCGACAGCCTCATCGAGTTTGGCGCCAATCCCGAGACGCCTGCAAGCCGCATTATCGTACCAGGCGGCGGCACAGACGAGATTGCCCGGGCCCAGGAGGAGCTTGCGAAAATGCAAAATGCCCTGCTGCGCGAACTCAAGCAGAAAAAGCACCTTGCCGCGCTCGGTCTTGCAGTTGCCAAAATCAGCCACGACATGCGTAATATGCTGACGCCGGCGCAGCTTCTTTCAGACCGGCTCGCCAATGCTGACGACCCTCTGGCGCAAAGGCTTGCGCCGAAACTTGCGGGCGCTATTGGCCGGGCTGTCAAGCTTTGTGAAGCGACGCTTGCTTATGGGCGCGCCACCGACGATCCGCCTGCTTTGGCGCCGATTGTCCTCGATGCGCTCGTTGGCGAAGTCATCGAGGTCGTGGCTCTTGAGTCGGCACCCGGCATCGAGTTCTGCAACAAGGTCGAGAAAGGATTCGAAGTCCTCGCGGACTGCGAGCAAATGTTCCGTGTGCTGATGAACCTCGTTCGCAACGCAGCCCAGGCACTCGAAAGCACCCCTGCGGGCGCCGGAAGCCCCAAGCGGGTGAGCATTCAGGCTTGGCGCGAAGAAGGCGCAACAGTCATTGAAATCGCCGACACGGGCCCGGGGGTGCCGCAAGACTTGCACGAGAGGCTTTTTACGCCTTTTGGCTCGGGGCGCTCCGGAGGCTCGGGGCTTGGCCTTGCGATTGCGGCCGATCTCGTGCGCGGCCATGGCGGCACGATCGGGCTCGCCGCTCACGATCAATACGAGAGTCCGGGGGCGGTGTTCCGGATCACCTTGCCGGAAAGAAAAGACCTCGCCGGCGTGAACCAAGCCCCTATTGCCATCCCAGGGCCGAGCGGATAAGTCTCCCGTGCCAAAAGGTGAGCGCAGCCGGCACTCCGATTGCGGGAATATTCCAACTCCTGCTGCCGCTCCAAGCGCCCGTAGCTCAGCTGGATAGAGCACTAGACTACGAATCTAGGGGTCGGGAGTTCGAATCTCTCCGGGCGCGCCACTTCAGAACAGAACGCCGAACGCGGAACGCCGAACGCCGCCGATTTCCCGCTTGAAGCGGCGACGAGCGTTCGCAGCAATTCGGTTTTCGTGCTGAGGATGCGAATCCCGCTTGGACTGATGACCTCGGCGCGTTGCGCCACGGCACGCAAATGGTCCCCCGGTATGATCCATCTTCGTTTCGCAGCTTGCGCCGGGCGCTCAGCGCGAACCGGCGAAGGCTTTCGGGCGTAATGGCCGGCCCCACACGTTCGAGCGCCGCAGCCGCCGCTCGGCATCCGCATGAGCCTGGTCGCGGATGGCGGACAGTTCCGCGATCCGATCCTTGAGCGAAGGATCGGCGGCGTTGATGACGCCATTCTCTATCGCCTCGTAGAGGCGCTTCAGCTTCGCTTCCGCCTCGGCGACGCGCTTGTGAAGTCCGGCGATGTGTCCGCGCCGGCGCTCATTCCATTCCTGCGCAAAGGGCGCGTGATCTGCGGCGTGAATCGTACCTATCATCTCGGCGGTTGCAGAGAGGTCGCCACGTTCTCCGTCGCTTGGTCTCTGTCTGGCCGACCGCTCCAATCGGCCTCTTCAATGGGCTGATCTGGCCGAAGTTCGGCTACGCCTCGATCGCCATCGAGACCGCAATGGTGCGGGCTCGGAATAGAGTGCAAGCAGAACTATCATGGCGACCATCGGCACCTCCAAGAAGGCCGGCACGAACGAGTTCACCGGCTAAATCGTCACCCTCAGCGTCCAGGCCAAGGACGTCCGCATCGTTCCCGAAGCCAACCGCTCTGGCGAGAACGCCCCCAGCCACCGCGTCTTCGCCGGCCGCGTCGAGATCGGCGCCGCCTGGTCCAAGCGCAGCAGCGAGGGCCGCGATTATCTGGGCCTCAAGCTCGACGATCCGAGCTTCATCGCCCTGATCTACGCCAACCTCTTCGACGGCGCGGAGGGCGAGGGTTACAGCCTCATCTGGTCCCGCCCCAACGGTCGCCGCGCCGACTGACCCCGACCGCGACGCCCCGCCCGATCCTCGGGCGGGGCAAGCTCTGCAAAGCTCTCCAAGCCTTGCTTCGCGTCCATGTCGATTAGGCTCGACATATGGAATCAGAACAAGCCATCCTCGCCTTTGCGGCGCTAGCCCAGTCGACCCGGCTCGACGTGTTTCGGCTTTTGATCGCGCACGAGCCTGACGGAGTGCCGGCTGGTGACATCGCGCGGCAGATGGCGGTGCCCCACAACACTATGTCGACCCATCTCGCGATCCTCACGCGCGCGGGTCTCATCGAAGCCGAGCGACAAAGCCGGTCGATCATCTACCGGGCAAAGCTCGACGCCGTGCGGGAGCTGGCCGGTTACCTCGTCAAGGAGTGCTGTGGTGGCCGGCCGGAAATCTGCGCGCCGCTAATCGCTGACCTGGCGTCCTGCTGCGCCCCCAAAAACGGAGCCACCAAGGAGGCCGCTCTTGACTGACCGCATCTATAATGTCCTCTTTCTTTGCACAGGCAACTCGGCACGCTCGATCATGGCCGAGAGCATTCTCAACAAGGACGGTGGTGGCCGCTTCCGCGCCTTCTCTGCCGGCAGCCAGCCGAAGGGCACCGTCAACCCCTTCGCGGTGAAGGTGCTGGATAGCTTCGACTACCCGATTGAAGGCTTTCGTTCGAAGAGCTGGGAGGAGTTCGCGACGGCCGATGCGCCGGTGATGGATTTCGTGTTCACCGTCTGCGACAACGCCGCTGGCGAGAGCTGCCCGGTCTGGCCCGGCCAACCGATGACAGCACATTGGGGCATTGAAGATCCCGCCGCTGTCGAGGGGCCGGACATCCAGAAGGAAGCCGCCTTCGTCACGGCTTTCCGCTACCTCAGGAACCGGATTTCCGTCTTTGCAGCGCTGCCGATCGGCAGCCTCGACAAGATCGCCCTCGGCACCAAACTGCGCGAGATCGGCAAGAGCGAAGGGGCAACTTCGGCTCGCCACAGCGCGGCGTGAGGTGGATCATGGACGTCATCATCTATCACAACCCGGACTGCGGCACCTCGTGCAACAGGCTTGCGCTGTTCCGAATGCCGGCGTCGAGCCGCACGTCATCGAGTATCTTAAAGACACCGCGGTCGCGCGCGATGCTAGTGCAGTTCATCGCGCGGATGGGGATTTCTGCGCGCAAGCTGCTGCGGGAAAAGGGCACGCCCTATGCCGAATTCGGCCCCGGCGAACCAAGCCTGACGGATGAACAGCTTCTCGAAGCCATGCTGGCGTATCCGATCCTGATCAATCGTCCGATCGTTGTCAGCGCCAAAGGTGTGAGACTCTGCCGGCCATCCGAAGAGGTTCTCGAACTGCTGCCGCCGCAACTGGGCGAGTTCACCAAAGAAGACGGCGAACGCGTGATCGACGAGCATAGCCGCCGCGTTGCGACGGCTTGAGGGAGAACCATGTCCACCTTTGAACGCTATCTCACCCTGTGGGTCGCTTTATGCATCGTCGCTGGCGTCGCGCTCGGGCATATTATCCCCGGCGCATTCCAGGTGATCGGCGCGGCCGAGATTTACAAGGTCAATCTGCCGGTCGCCGTACTGATCTGGCTGATGATCATCCCGATGCTGCTCAAGATCGATTTCGCCGTGCTCGGCGAGGTCGGTCGCCACTGGCGCGGCATTGGCGTTACCCTGTTCATCAACTGGGCGATCAAGCCATTCTCGATGGCGCTGCTCGGCTGGCTTTTCATCGGCTACCTGTTCCGGCCGCACCTGCCGGCTGACCAGATCGAAAGCTACATCGCCGGCCTCATCATCCTTGCCGCCGCGCCCTGTACCGCGATGGTGTTCGTCTGGTCGAACCTGACCAAGGGCGAGCCCCATTTTACGCTGAGCCAGGTGGCCCTTAACGACGCGATCATGGTCGTGGCCTTCGCGCCAATCGTCGGCTTGCTGCTCGGGCTCTCGGCGATAACCGTGCCGTTGGGCACACTCGTCCTCTCGGTCGTGCTGTACATCGTCATTCCTTTGATCATCGCGCAGCTTCTCCGGCGCCGACTGCTGGCGACCGGCGGACAAGCCGCGCTCGATCGGCTGTTGGCCAGGCTCGGCCCGGTCTCGCTCGTCGCGCTGCTGGCGACTCTGGTGTTACTGTTCGGCTTCCAAGGCGAACAGATCATCGCGCAGCCGCTGGTGATCGCGCTTCTTGCTGTGCCTATCCTGATCCAGGTCTATTTCAATGCGGGGCTGGCCTATATCCTGAACCGCGTTGCGGGCGAGCAGCATTGCGTCGCCGGTCCCTCGGCGTTGATCGGCGCGTCCAACTTCTTCGAGCTGGCCGTGGCTGCCGCCATCAGCCTCTTTGGTTTCCACTCAGGAGCCGCGCTCGCGACCGTCGTCGGCGTGCTGATCGAAGTTCCGGTGATGCTCACCGTCGTCTGGATCGTCAACAGATCCAAGGGCTGGTACGAGCGCAGCGACAAGGTCGCGGCGATTGCCGAGGCTCATCGTTGATGCTGGATGATCTTCCGAACGTGGTTGTCGACGTACCGACCATCGAGCGGCTGCAGGCAAAGCCCTCGACCTCATGCGCCGCGCATCCTGTTGCTCTACGGGTCGCTACGCGAACGCTCCTACAGCCGATTTCTGACTCTGGAGGCCGGGCGCCTGCTCAAGCACTTCGGTGCGGAAACGCATCTTCGATCCGCACGACCTGCCGCTGTCCGGCGGAGCCGCAGTCAACCATCCGAAAGTGCAAGAACTGCGCGAACTATCCTTGTGGTCCGAGGGCCAGGTCTGGACCAGCACGGAGGGGGCCGAGAAGCTGTCCGAGCGCGTGAAACTGGTAGCGATCTGATCTTCCCCGCTATTTCGATGATTGCGGAAATAGCCATTGACCGCTGATCCAGCGAGCTGTAGCTTATTTCCATGAATATCGAACAAGCAGCAAAGCAGCTTGAAGCGCTCGGAAACCCGACGCGGCTTCAAGTTTATCGGACTCTCGTCCGGGCCGGCGACGGCGGGCTGCCGGTCGGCAGCCTGCAAGAGAAACTCGGGGTCGCGGCCTCGACGCTCTCGCATCACTTGCATCGGCTGATCCTGACCGGCTTGGTGACGCAGGAACGTCAGGCGACCACGCTGATCTGCCGTGCCAACTACCCGGCCATGAACAACCTCGTCGGCTTTCTCGTAGATGAATGCTGTGTCGACGCGCCCTGTGCCACGAGCGAGGGAGAGGCTGCCGCCTGATCTCATTTTGCTATTTATGATTAGCCCGGAAGGATGGAATATGCCGCAGCAAGCCTTGGAATTCCTCCCGATGGCATGATCGGCGCCGGCCCCGCTGGTCTGGCTGCGGCAGCGCATCTCGTCGCAAGGGGCATACCCTGACCTTCCTCCGATTTCGTGGACACCGGATCAAGCGGCTTGGCGTTCTGCATGTCCGGGGGTGATATAGCCGAGGGCGGAATGAAGCCGCTGACGATTGTAATATCCTTCGATGCAGGCGAACAGGTCACGCCGGGCAGCCTCCCGAGTTGGATAGCAACTTTGATGCACGGGTTTGGTTTTTATCGTGCCGGACCGGCTTTCCATTGGGGCATTGCCGAAGCAATTGCCTTTCCGGCTCATCGATTGGATCATCCCGGCGGCATCGAGGACCTTGTGGTAATCGGCGGCGGCATATTGGCTGCCACTATCAGAGCCGGTCGGGGGCGATGGGCCAATCGTGACGGCTGCCGGTGGTGCATGCCCGGAACCGCCGCGGCCCCCTTGCCCTTATGCCATGATGACGCCTGAGAACGTTCGATGCGGCCACGGCTCACTGTGTGCCCCAGGCCGCGCAAGGACGCATGACTCCTCGGAGCGCCGTATCGTCCGTGATGGGCCAAATGGAGGCTCCGGATCTCACCAAGCAAGACGCGCTTGGCCGCCTTGCGCAGGCCTTCGGTTGCCGGAAAGCGAGCCGTGCCGGCACTTACGTTAAGCGCACAAACGGACATGGGTATCGATCCGGGAGAGCTGAGAATGCCTCGATGTGGCTGTCGGCGAGGAACTTCGTTTCGTGCGGGCAATCGTCAATTCTCAGAAAAGATTGAGCTTGCCACTTGTCTCGCGACCGGGCATACCCTATTTATCTGTTATCGAGTTTGGGCCGAACGACTTTGCTTTTGCGCATTCCTGGCGCACCGGGCACTCAACTTCCTCTCCAGAATATCGATCACATCGCAAGGGCATCGCATGTTGCGGCGCCCAATCAATTGTTCTTGAAAGGACATGTTATGCATACCGGTATCGTAAAGTGGTTCAATGCGCAAAAGGGGTTCGGATTCATTCAGCCGGAGTCCGGCGGAAAGGATGTATTCGTTCATATTAGCGCTGTTGAACGCGCGGGGCTTCGCGGTCTCGCCGAGGGCCAGAAAATAACCTACAAAGTCGTTTCTGACCGTAACGGTAAGACTTCTGCGGATCAGCTGCAGGTCGCAGCCTAACCTGGTAAAGACATCGTTCGCCTAGCTGACCGCGGATGTACCGGCCGCAAGCGCGAGCGAGCTGCGACTCTCGCAGTCGAGCCGCGACGGGTTCGCGGAATTACCTGCTTTTGTGATTGACCGAGCCCTTGTCGCGATTCGAGGAGAACGGGCATGGCGATGGGCCAACAACGCAGCAATCGCGAAGCAAAAAAGCCGAAGAAGGAACGGCCAAAGGCCGCGCCCGCAGTGCCGAGCGCGGCTTCACGCACGCTTGAAACGACGCGGTCAAAGTACAGTCTCGGCAAAAGGAAGTAGCGCGCCTGGATCATGGGGCGCATTCGACTACAGTATGGAAGCTGCGTAGTTTTTCGCCAACAAGTGCACGAAATTCCGGCAGCAGGCTCTCAAATACAGACAATCTGTCCGGGCGCAGCGGAACGAGTGTGATGTTTTCCGGCACGACAAGCTTGGTGGACAGACCACCAAAGTGCTCCGAACTCAATCGGAAGGAAAACATCTGTCAATTCCTGCGCGACAATTGGATCTCCAACAGAATGTGCAAATTTTATAAGCAGAATTTTTAAGTGCAGCCGGGCGGGTTCCGGTCGCGCCACAAGCGGACCTTCCCGAAAGAGCACTGGACTCAGTGATTCTTGGCTTTCCGGCCAGTACGCAATTCGCTAAGTCAACTCGTCGGTGGACGGGCCGCGTGCGCGGCGAGCTGGTTGCGGATCGCCGTCCTGATGAAGTCGGTGCGATTGGAATAGAAGCCCTCGTGCACCAACAAAGCGATATGGCCAAGGTCGACGAACCCGACGTTGACCGTGATTTTCTCAGTCTCGCCCGGCTTGTCTCGCAGCCGATGGATTTCTCCGGCCATGGCCCGCCCCTTCCTGCCATCCATCTGGATGGTGTATGGATGGTGATAGAGACGCTTGCAAGAGGAGAATTCGAAAAAAGGCGGGCGCGTCTTTTCTTCGCGCAATACCGCCTCCGGCCACCGCCGCGCGGGTCAAGGCTCGGTGCGCGTTGACTGCTGGACAGGACGGCTCGCGAGTCAGTTCAATTGGTCCGTGTGGCGCCGGCAAGGGAACTTATCCGCGGCTGTCGGTTTCTGCGGAAATCAAAACATCTGCAACACGCCACGACCGGTCATAATGGGGCTCAGCCACAAATATGCCTGATACAGGCCCACCAAGACGCCGATTACCGCTGCTGCCAACGCTGCGATCTTGGCCGTCCAGCTCTCCAGTAGGCGGCCGATCCGGACACCCCAGCGTCTGCCCGCCGTCCGTAGTTTTACTTTTTGCGATAGGATTAATTACCTGTCAAAAGAATGCCACTTTGCAGATGGTGGCGGCGTGCATCCTAATAAATTCCTTCGCTTTGAAGGCAGCGGCCTCTTGCGCGCCATCGAGGAATGCCTGTGGCAATGGACCGTTGAGCAGCAAAGGACTGTTCATTTTCGGATCCTGGGCATAGTCCCATCCGTACCTCGCACACAGAATATCGTTCAGGTTGGGTCTCTGTTCCATGCGAAGGATTGGCGGGGTCGCATTACCTAGGCAGCAGGATCGATGCTCCAAATGCTCGAACCCGTACGTAATATATCGCATATTCCAATGAACCCAATAGCGGTCGAGTCCGTCGCGCAGAAAATTGAAAAAACGCGCTAGCATCTCCTTCTCGATTTCGTCGTTCCTTTGAAATCACGAGTAATTCGGCGACGGTATGAATCGCAAAACTAATAGTCTGCCGCGTAGCGTAGTGCTTCACTACGATAGATGGGATACGAGGCGAAAGCGCTTCCGCGCCCTCATCGAACAACAACTGTGATGAGTAGTGAATAATGAAAAATTGCTCAGGGTGTTTTTTACTTCATCAAAGAAGTTTTGCTTATCAACCTTCATTGAATCTTCCGGTAATCAGGGAAAGCACCATATAACCGCCTAATGCGAAAGAATTGCGCCGCAGGTGCGAATCGTATCATAAATTCAATATGTAGCCGCTTTCGCCTCGCTTGTGCGGCATAGCTTACCGTCGCGGCGCGGATACGTGCATCGAAGTCACCTCAGTTATATCAGCCACTTATAGCGTGCAGTCATCAGGGGCGCATGCCGGGTCACTACCTTCTGCTATGTTCAGCCGGCATCCGTCAATGTCCGCCTCGTTTCAAATGCGGCCGTCCGGGCTGCGCCCCATCCAGCCGCCCAAAATACCGAATTTCTGCGCGATCCCGCGTCTCTCAAAGCCGCCATATGTATGCGGCATGCTAAGGTTTTCCGGCCCAATCGGACAAAAACGTTTCGCGTGGAACATTTTTGGAAGGGTTTGGCTTGAAATCGGACAAAACTGCCGGCGGGTTTGGCGCGTGCCGCGCGCGCCCAGGCGCGCGAAAGTCGGGACTGGATCATGCTCATACGATACGGCTATGAATTGACGTTCACTTGTCAGCAGCCAACCATGATGGTTTGCCTCCTCGACGCGCACCGCGAGCGTTCGCAGGAGCTGCGCTACGAAATCGCGCCGACGACGAGTCCTGAGATTCCGACAAGGACCTATCTCGATACATTCGGCAACACGGTGCGGAGGTTCATTGCGCCTCCCGGCGACCTCACGATCACGTCCGACGCCGTCATTGAGGACAGCGGCCTGCCCGATCCGATAGAACTGGACGCCAACGAAGTCCCCGTCGAACAACTGCCGGACGAAACCTTGGTGTTTCTGCTCGGCAGCCGCTATTGCGAAACCGACAAACTCGCCGATATCGCGTGGCGCCATGTCGGATCGAGCCCGCGCGGCTGGCGCCGGGTTCAGGCGATCTGCGATTTCGTCTACGATCATTTGACCTTTGGCTACGAGCATGCGCGCGCCACTCGCACTGCTTTTGAAGCCTATCAAGAGCGCATCGGCGTCTGCCGCGATTTCGCCCACCTCGCGGTGGCTTTCTGCCGCTGCATGAATATTCCGGCGCGCTACGCGAATGGATTTTTGGGCGATATTGGGGTGCCGCCAGACCCGGCCCCGATGGACTACAATGCCTGGCTCGAAGTCTTTCTCGATGGACGCTGGTTCACGTTCGACGCGCGCCACAATACGCCGCGCATTGGCCGCATCACCGTCGCCCGCGGCCGTGACGCGACGGATATCCCGCTCGTGACCTCCTTTGGTCCTCACACATTGAAGACATTCCGGGTCTGGACGGATGAAGTGGACGTTGCGGTGCTGGAAGATCTCATGCGCCGCCGCGCCTGAATGCCGATGCTTTGCCGGCGAAATGGTTGCGATCGCCGGTCACGCGAGCCGCCCCCACCCGGCGCAGATACGCGGCCCATCCACCCTCTTTTGGCAAAGCCGAGGAAGGCCCCTTGCAATCAAGGTGGGCTGCTTCCTGTTGGGTTCGTGGCATTGCCCAGCTAGTAAACCAACGCTGCACTGACCTGAGGCCGTACCGATGCGGCTGAGGTCGTGTTTGATGGGCAAGTTGCCGGCGGAGAGCCCGTCGCGAGCAGGCGCACGGACAAATGCTCAGCGCATGCTCTTACGTCCGCCGGTGGCGCGGTTGATGGCCTGCTCTTGCCCTATTCGCAACGTCTCGGGCCGATCGCCACGATCGAGGGCGGCAATCTGCGTTTCGAGATCGGCGATGACGTGTGCCGCGAAGGGGCCGACGTGCAGATAGATCACTATCATCATCACGACATATTCAAGAGCCCGCGGATTGGTGCACGCGCAGGATAGAAGCAGGCGCCAGAATTGATGGGCCAGCGCTGGTTTGTGGATCGTCATCCGCCAGGCCACACGCGCCAGAATAGCGAGATCTTTCGCGACCACCGCGTTGCTCGGCCGGGCGCGGCGGCCTGGACACCGCAGCGCCTGACCGACCGTCGTCAAGCGGCGAAAGAAGGCGGCAGGCGCATATATCTTTTCCAGAACCTCTTTGTAGTCTTGCAGGATATCGCGGCGCGGCCGCGCAGGCACAAAATTAAGCCCCGCGGTACACTGGTCACCACGTTCGGGGAGCACGGCATCATAGCCTGGGAAAAGCCGCCCTTCGCGCTCCAGCCGGCGGGTCATTTGCGTGTTTGGAAGGGCCGTCAGGAGACCGACCATGCAGATCGGAATGCTGGTCGCTTCGATGCAATCGACCATGTCCGCAGCAACAGTTTTGGTCTCGGTGTCGAAACCAACGATGAAACCGGCCAGAACATACATGCCGGCCGCATAAATCTTGAAGACGCTCTCTTCCAGGCTGCGCCGTGTATTCTGCTTCTTCTGCATGGAGATGAGCGTGTCGTTATCGGAACTTTCGATGCCGACGAAAATCGCGAAGAAATTCGCCTCGCTCATCATCGTCAGAAGCTGCGGATCGTCGGCGAGGTTGATCGACGCTTCGGTTGAGAATTTAAACGGATAGCGGTTCTTCTGTTGCCATGCCTTCAGCACGGGAAGAAAGCGTTTCAGAGCCTTCTTGTTGCCGATGAGGTTGTCGTCGACAAAGTCTACGTGTCCGCGATAACCGAGTGTGTAGAGCCGATCGAGTTCGGCCACCACCTGCTCGTTCGTCTTGGTGCGTGGCACCCGGCCGTAAAGTTCGATGATGTCGCAAAACTCGCAATTGAACGGGCAGCCGCGTGAAAACTGAATGCCGACGAAGAGGTAGTGCTTGAAGTCAAGAAGGTCGAAGCGCGGCACGGGGCTCTTGCTGAGGTCGGCCTGAAACTTTTCAGCGCGAAAGATGCCCTTGCGCTCGCCCCTCGTCCAAGCGGCGACGAAGGCATCGATGATACCTTCCGCTTCGCCGAGGACCAGGAAGTCAGCGGCATCGTAAAGATGCGGACTTGACGTCGGATCGGGGCCGCCGACGCAAACGGGTTTGCCGAGGTCCTTGCAGCGGCGGACGATCGCCAGAGTGTCGATTTGTTGCGGCAGCATGCCACCGGTCATCACCAGATCGGCCCAGAGGATGTCCGTGTCGTCAAGAGGCTCAGCGTTCCGGTTGATGAGCCGGAACTCCCATATTTGGGGCAGGAGGGCGGCAAGTGTCATTAGACCCAGTGGCGGGGCAGGACACCGGGCTCCAGCGGCCTCGCAGGCTGCTCCGAAACTCCAGAAGGAGTTTGGATTGAAGAGCGGAAAGACGAGAAGGATTCTAGTTTGCGTCAATGTCAGTTTCCCCCATATCGGGTATAGCTCATATAGAGCTAAGGCGGCCCCTCAAATTTAAGGCGCGGCGCGGCCGGCGCCACCGAAACGAGGAGGCCGCGCTTGGCCTTAGGCGAGGCGCCAACCTCGCGGCGGCCAAAGGTGGGGCTCGGAATCCGCTAAGCTCTACGAGGGCGGGACCCATGACGCTTTGTTCCGAGCGGAAGGCTAGAACCCGTAACTCGGGTTATTTTATGATCTTTCGCAGAATCCATCATCGATTGGCTTCGCCAGCACTGGATGACCGACAGGAAGGAGACGTCGTGCCAATCGAAGAGTTCGCCGATCTTCGCGAAATCGGAGCGACCTTGTCAGCCGGTCGACCTTCTAGACAACGAAATATCCATCTTCCGGGATGGAAGATTACAAGAAGCCTGACGGCATTGTCACGGCGCGCCGGACTTGCGGTCCCTCCGGCGGTTCCGTAGCCAAGTGGATGATCAACCGGCCCGACGACGAGAACGGCTGCAGAGTTCAATGGCGCCTGGTCCGAGCAAAAATTTCTCTCAATCCACGCTGCCACTTACAACATCTTCAACGTCCAGCGCCATTTCATTTCAGCAAAGACGCACCGTGCCTTCGCGCCGTTCGAAGCATGTGTGCTCCTGGGTTGATTTCGAAATCCTGCTGGGCTGCGGCGTGGCGCGGAGAATCAGGTGGGTTTCTTTTGCAAATCGTGGCCGACATTCAGCTGGGGAATTTCAGTTGAATCAGTCTTGCCTCTGTCTCTGCCTTTTTTACTTGATCATCTGCCATCAGCCTTCTGAGCTGGTGTTTGATCGCAATCGTCGACGGAAGAGCGAGTTTGCGTCCAAACCGAAGCGTGAGCATTTGGGCCTCCTGGGCTAACCGGGTTAAACAACTTTAGGCACTCCTCGCGGCTGGAAAACGGGCCCGCAACAAGGTTGCCGACTTCTTCCATCGCATACCAGCCATCCTTGATGCCCCGCATGTCGGATTGGTTTTCATTGATGTAATGTGGAATAGGACGATTCGCCATTGTGTTCCTATATTTTGCTTTCATTGGCGTGTTCCGCTCCGGGGGCTGGCGGCTGCTCTGCGGAACTTCACGTGTGGATCGAGTGAAGCCTATTGCTTTATGCCTTGGGAGTTGGCGGCGCTCCTCCAAACGGCTTGAAAACCAACTTGGCGAGGCTGGAATAGAGTTCGCCCATCTTCGTCGCCTGCGCGACGAAGCCGTCAAAAAACGACTTCGCATATTCCGACTGGATCTGAATCGCGCTGTCGAACGACTTGGCTCCGAGCAGTTTTTCGACGAAAGCGAGGCGGCCATCAAGAGACTTTTTCGCATAGTCAGTCGCTTCGGCAGCAATTGCCAGTATATTTGTACTGATTGCAGGATCTTGCATTGTAAACGTATCAAATTGTACCTTACCATCATTTTTTAGATAGTCAGAATCTTTGGTCATGTGAGCTCCTTTGGCGGTTTAAGTTCCATTATCAACTTAACAGATGCCAACTGCTTCAGCCATACCATCTGGATCAGTCACGTCATTATGGTCAGACAATCTAACCACGACATTTCATTTCATTATATTTAGCTGCCGAAACAACAAGCATAATTGGATACCGCTTCGATTATATTTTGTTTTCTAGCATGTTTCATCAATTAGTCAAGTTTATAATGCAGCTCAACATAAGCTATACTAGGAATAGTTCGACATCATTCAGGCTTAGACTAAGCCGATTCGACGCAATGCGAAAACGGGCAGCCGGTCTCCACAATTCCTGACGGTTTCCAGCAGGTCCAGGTTGCGCCAGAACCGGACCTTCGTCCCCAAACAGCTTTTCAAGCGCCTTCTGTCACCTGACGGAGTAGGATTGCGAGGAGCTGCCATCGTAGTTCGATTAGACCAAAGAATCCTTCAATGGGGCGCCAAAGAGCTTTTTCGCCGCATCGAGGTTGCCGTAGCAGAAGTGGTTGGAATTTGAAGCTGGCGTAATCTCCGCATCGTTTCAACAAAGCGAATCGGCGTTCGCGCGCGGATGGAGATTACGCCGTGAAGGAACCGGTCGATGTGGCCGGCGAGAAGCTTCTCGACAATGCACGCCGACCTGGCGCTGGCGGGTGTAGAGGTAGCCGGAAGGGCAAGGATCAACCCTCATACGAAAAACGCAGCCGGTCATCTCAAGAACGCCCTCGAACAGCACGGGCAAAACCATGCCCAGGCTGTAATAAAGCACGTCATGGAGACCTTGCATCAGTTGGAGCTAGCCGCTGAGTAACGGGGAAGAGCCAAAAAGCGGCCTCCTTACATCCCCGCTATTGCGTCCTGATCGGCTTGCGCTTACTCGAAAAGGCGCTCAGCTTTAAAAGACCTTCCTGAGTTCCACTGAGTCACAATTTTTGTGGGTTCGCGGGGCGATGGGATTTGATGGCTTGCGATTTGGCTCATCGGCGAGTGGCGGCGAACATGGAAATTACGACAGAAACAAGTGAAGCGCAGTTTGTGAATCGAGTCTCTGGCGGAAATTCTTGGTCATACGGATCGGGCGCAACCTCTAAGGGATTATTGGTCGGCGCAAAGCAGAGAGCAAATTCGTGATGAATTTCACCGTCGAGTTCTTCCGTACTAGGCCGAGCGACGACGCGCACGCGACATTGGAACGTATTCCGGTAGTCGCCGACAATCTCGATGCCGCGAAGGTGAAAGCTAAGTCGCTCTTCCACACGCTCGATCTGCCGCAAAAGCCGGACGGATTGCGCATCTTGGACCAGGTGAAACGAGAAGTGTTCGTTTGGAAGCCGAATGACCATGATGCTTAAATGCAGGAGACAAGAAGCGAGCGATGCAAACATTCGGAGAGGGCAAGCGGGTGCCACCGCATGCGAGGGCGCGTGCATTTCTCGAGAGCGTCGCGAAGCGCCGAATCCTCATTACCTACCAGGAGTTGGCGAATGCTCTTCAGATATTGCCACCCCATTCCATCCATCAGGTGACGGAAGCCCTGGAGCGCCTGATGGAGGAGGACGCGGCGGCTGGCCGCCCGTTCATCGCCGCGCTAACCATCAGCAAGGCGCGCGGCGGCCTGCCGGGGGCAGGGTTCTTCAATTGCGCCCGGCGTCTCGGCCGGTTCGCGGGTGATCCGGACGGTCAGGACGCGAGGACGTTTCATGCCGCCGAGCTGAACGCCGTCCTCGCCTACTGGGGCGGTCCCGGCGACAACTGACAACGAGGACGATTGTCCGGTTTCCCGCCGATCGCAATGGTCTGAGTCGATGTCCGGCGGCGGTCATCCGAAGTTTAGGACGACCGCGGCGTTCCGGAAATCTTCACCGGGGTGAAGGAACTCATGTATATCGATGAGTCCTCACCGCAGGACCACCGGCACGACTACATCAATATGGGCGAGGCGGACTCGATCTCTATCCCTGCTGCACGGCGCGGCTCCGCTTCGATCCTCGATTGACACTGCTCGATGCCGGCCCGCCGGACAATTTCTGGGCCGACAATAATGCGGCCTGAGTAGAGCCGTGCCTCCCACGGCTGGTGCGGCCTGCCACGGCGGTTAGCTGTTGGCCTATGTGCTTAACGCATCCTGGCAGGACCAAGAGGCCACAAAGCCGGGATGCCATGACAACGACCGTCGGCGCGCTTCGCGTTCGACATCGAGGCCTTTGCGCTAGCGGAAAAATTTAATGGTGATCTCGGGGGGAGATTTCTCAATCGCTTTTCGAATCTCTTCGGCGGCGTTGGCCAATCTATCGGTGTCAATATTTATTCCTATGCCACAACCTGGACAGGTCATGTGCTTCTGCGCCTTTAATTGCCCTATCGTCTGTTTGAGGTCATTTCCGCAGCGTGGGCACTGAAACTCAATTTCATTTGAGTCAACGTCAGTCATCGAGGAAATGCCCCTTGTTGGGAGAATGACAAGGTTTCTGGCCGTCGCGCCTGCGCGGCGGAAAGATTTTCGCGCTTTCGGGAGAAATGCACAAGTCGCACGGCACGAACGAGCACGTCGTTGTTGCAGGAAGGCAAGCCACAAGCCGAAGCGGCGCAGGCTGTGACCGCTCCCTGCAACGGTCATCGCGAAATAAATCATTCTCCATGCCTAATATTCACTACTTTTGTTCTTATGTATTCACAAGGTCGCGGGCGGTGCATGTACTCACCAGACGGACGGAGACATCATCTGCGGCGGCGGGTGCGGCCCTTTGGAAGGAACGTCGTTGCTGCACGTGTTCGGCGTCAATCGCGCCCGAAGCCACCAGCCGTCAGCGTCGCTTATTCGCGGAGGCAGCAGAATTATTATCGGCTAATCGGCGTCGGATATGTTGGACCCGGTCCAACCTCGAGTAAAAGGCGGAGAAAACATGGGCAGAGGTGACAGGCACGGTAATCGAGAGGCCAAGAAGCCAAAAAAGCTGAAACCGAAGGAAATCGCGCCCATTTCGACGCTCGCTTCGATTCAGAAGAAGGCGCTTGAAGCCGCCAATCCAAAAACAAATAAGCAAGAAAGAAATAAGCAAGGGCGAGCTTAGGCTGAATTATCATCCCTCGAAGGAGGTTGATCATGCGTTATCTCGGCGGAATCTCAGGGAGCGCCGTGCTGAAGTGTAATGGCGAAGAGATCGCTCCTGCGTCCTATGACTTTGACGTCTTCTTCGAGACGTCGGCCGGAGTGACGGGTTGTGGTGAGATTCGGCTAGCCGTCACCGCCCTAAAGGGCGTGTTCGGCCGCAAGGAGGTTCAACTTCTCACCGGCGACGGCCGTCTCCTCGATCTTAGGTTTTCCGAAAAGGAGCTGCTTCCGGCGAGCGACGTCGCCCACGTGGATGTCACAGGAGATTTGCCGGCTGCTCCGCAAAATTGGCGCCGCCCCCGGTGAGGATCGGCGCGCCGTGCGGGGGCGCGATGTGACCCGATCTGAGCGGTGCTAACTAGGAGAGTATCATGGCGATCGAACACGCCTGCATGCGGCTTGTTCGCAAACCCTGGGGAATCATTGATCTCCGTCCCTGGAGCGAGATTCGCCACAATGGGGGCGCGATCGGCGAACTTTGGTTTCAACGCCCCGGCATCAACGCGCCAGACCCAGCCCTGCTCCTCAAGTTGCTGTTCACCAAGGAACCACTGTCCATCCAGGTCGGCCCGGACGATGCCTTCGCGCAATCGGTCGGTTTGGGGCATGGCCAGACCAAGGCCTGGTACATCCTCGCCGCAACGCCGGGCGCCAAAATTGCCTTCGGGCTGAAGCGGCAGCGCACGAAGGCGCAATTGCGGGACTCGATCCAGGATGGTTCGATTTCGGATCTGGTTCAATGGCACCGCATCCTCAAAGGCGACGTCATTTTCGTCCCAGCCGGCGCGCTCCGCGCCATCGGCCCGGGCCTCGTGGTTGCAGAAATCCAGCAGAGCAGCGAGTCGACCTTCGGCCTTTGCAACCACGGTCGACAGCGGGAAATTCATGTAGACAACGCCGTGGCGGCCTCGAATGCAAGACCGGATAAATGCCAGACCGTTCCAAGGCGCCTTACCGATGCCAGAACCCTGCTCGTCGCTAGCCCGCATTTTGTCCTTGAGCGGATCGAGCTCTCGCCAAAATCCAATTGGGAGCTCTGTGCAGAGCACGAGACCTGGGTCTTTGTCCTCGAGGGCCACGCCCGGGTCAGGCTGAGGACCGTGTTCGTCGGTGGAGCCATTTTCCTGGAAGCGGACCGCACCAGCATCAAGGTTGGATCCAGCGGCCTGAAAGGTCTGGTGGCCTATTCGGGCACGGCGCCGAGACTGAGCCTATTATACAATCTTGATGGGCAGAACGCAGATTTCCCCATCCGCCATTTTTCGCAACTGCCACTTCCTCACCGGGCGACAACGGGAGCGCCAGCCCGCTCGATCGGAGACGCGACAGTGATCCAGCTGTAGTCGTGGCCAGCGCACCCTGCGCGGAGAGATTCTAGCGATGAAGCAAGAGAAGCAGGCTACCAAGCGCCGCCATTCATCTTTCGGCTGCGAGTGTGGCGAGCAGCCGAAAGATGGGCCTGATCGGGCGACTCGTCCGCCGTTTGCAGAAGGCGCGCTCATGAAAATCGAAGCGATCGAAGATTTCGCAAGACCTCTACGCCGCCGGGCTTCGAAAGATCGCGAGATTAACTGTAAGCGTCTCGACGAGATCGCGTATGGCCTCGGCGGCCGGTGACCTGCACGTTTGAGGCGACAGGAAACTATCAACGCACTTTGGCCTCGCGTTGATCGATGCAGGATTCGAGGCGCAGCTCGTATGATCAATGGCATTGGCGCGGACACGGGAACCGCTCCACAACGGTTGCGATATGAACGATTCGAAGGGCCCCCAAGTGATCCTTCTATTGATTTGGATCGGCGCGGCCCAACGCTATCACGGCGATTTGTTAGCGGCCGGGATCAATGACGCTCATGAGCTGTCCAAGATCCAATCACTTGGCGGCACGCTCTTTCGCTGCTCCAGAGATTGCCGTCCTCGTCAATGCGCAGCCCATCGCAGTAGCCCGGTTCGATCTTGTGGAATATCTCGCCCCCGGTGAGTGTCCTGCCGTCC